>ENA-OYBY01000003-OYBY01000003.1-human-gut-metagenome-genome-assembly--contig:-NODE-3-length-168450-cov-7.526090_pt1 | contig 168450 bp, 163 predicted proteins | sample MGYA00244625_ERZ652863 | MGnify/ENA primary metagenome ERZ652863 (study PRJEB26926, sample SAMN06164696) | human gut metagenome | biome: ENVO:00009003; feature: ENVO:2100002; material: ENVO:00002003...
GCATCAATATTTTGTGGATATGATTTCGGAAAACTAAGCAAAACCACGAAAGAACCCTTTTTTCAAGGGTTCTTTTTTAATGCCATTTCTCTGATTGTATTTGCCCCTCACATCTAGTATAATTAAGTGATTTTGGATAAAAATCGGATTAAATATTATACAAGGGGGCAAATATGAGCAAAAGAGAAGACATTAAAAAAGTTCTGATTATCGGTTCCGGTCCAATCATCATCGGTCAGGCATGTGAGTTTGACTATTCCGGCACGCAGGCATGTAAAGCTTTAAGACAGCTCGGCTATGAGATCATTCTGGTGAATTCCAATCCTGCAACCATTATGACAGATCCTGGTATTGCGGATGTGACATATATTGAGCCATTGAATGTGACAAGATTGGAGCAGATTATTGCCAAGGAACGTCCAGATGCGATATTACCGAACCTCGGTGGTCAGTCTGGTCTTAATTTGTGTTCCGAGCTTGCAGCTGCAGGCATACTTGACAAATATAACGTGAAAGTCATCGGCGTTCAGGTAGATGCGATCGAACGTGGTGAGGACCGAATTGAATTTAAGAAAACTATGAACAAACTGGGAATCGAGATGGCGCGCAGTGAAGTTGCCTATTCTGTAGAAGAAGCACTTGCGATTGCAGATAAGCTTGGTTACCCAGTTGTTTTGCGTCCGGCCTATACAATGGGCGGTGCCGGTGGCGGACTTGTCTACAATGTAGAAGAGTTGAAGACCGTCTGTGCAAGAGGTCTGCAGGCAAGTCTGGTAGGACAGGTACTCGTTGAGGAGTCAATCCTTGGCTGGGAAGAGCTGGAGCTTGAGGTTGTCCGTGATGCAAAGGGTAACATGATTACTGTCTGCTTCATTGAGAACATTGATCCACTCGGCGTACACACGGGAGATTCCTTCTGTTCTGCACCAATGCTTACAATCTCTGAGGAATGTCAGAAGCGTTTGCAGGAGCAGGCATATAAGATTGTAGACGAAGTACAGGTGATCGGTGGAACAAACGTACAGTTTGCACATGATCCGGTGACAGATCGAATCATTGTAATCGAGATCAACCCTAGAACTTCCCGTTCTTCTGCACTTGCTTCCAAAGCGACAGGATTCCCAATCGCGCTTGTATCAGCGATGCTTGCAGCCGGACTTACATTGGATGAGATTCCTTGCGGCGTGCATGGAACCCTCGACAAATATGTTCCGGGCGGCGATTATGTCGTAATCAAGTTTGCCAGATGGGCATTTGAGAAGTTCAAGGATGCGCAGGACAAGCTTGGTACACAGATGCGTGCTGTTGGTGAAGTTATGAGTATCGGTAAGACTTATAAGGAAGCATTCCAGAAGGCAATCCGAAGCTTGGAGATCGGTCGTTACGGACTTGGCTTTGCGAAGGATTTCCATGATAAGACAAAGGATGAGCTGCTTGCAATGCTGGTAGAGCCAACCAGTGAGAGACAGTTTATCATGTATGAGGCACTTCGTAAGGGCGCGACAGTTGAGGAGTTATACAACCTGACGAAGATCAAGCATTACTTCATTGAGCAGATGAAGGAGCTTGTAGAAGAGGAAGAAGCACTGCTTGCAAAGAAGGGTGAGACACTCGACAAGGATACAATGGAGCAGGCGAAGAAGGATGGTTTCTCAGATCGTTACTTAAGCAAGCTGCTTGAAGTTCCAGAGGACGATATCCGCAATACCCGCCTTGGCTACGGCATTACCGAGAGCTGGGAGCCGGTACATGTAAGTGGAACTGAAGACCGTGCATATTATTATTCTACTTACAATGCACCGGATCATACGACGATTTCAAACAACAAGAAAATTATGATTCTTGGCGGTGGTCCAAACCGTATCGGTCAGGGTATCGAGTTTGACTATTGTTGTGTACATGCAGCCCTTGCATTAAAGGAACTTGGATTTGAGACAATCATCGTAAACTGTAACCCGGAGACGGTTTCGACAGATTATGATACATCTGATAAATTGTATTTTGAGCCATTGACACTCGAAGATGTACTTTCGATCTACGAGAAGGAGCAGCCGGTTGGCGTCATTGCACAGTTCGGTGGACAGACGCCGCTGAATCTGGCAGCAGATTTAAAGAAGAATGGTGTGCGTATCCTTGGTACATCTCCGGAAGTCATCGATATGGCAGAGGATCGTGATCTCTTCCGTGCAATGATGGAGAAACTGGACATCCCGATGCCGGAGGCCGGCATGGCAACGAATGTTGAGGAAGCACTTGCTGTTGCTGAGAAGATCGGTTATCCGGTTATGGTTCGTCCTTCTTATGTCCTTGGTGGACGTGGCATGGAGGTTGTCAGCGAACCGGAATCTCTGAAGAAATATATGGCAGCTGCTGTCGGTGTGACACCGGATCGTCCAATCCTGATTGACCGTTTCCTGCGCCATGCAACCGAGTGTGAGGCAGATGCGATTGCAGATGGCAAGCACGCATTTGTACCGGCCGTTATGGAGCATATCGAGCTTGCAGGTGTTCATTCCGGTGATTCAGCATGTATTCTTCCATCCAGAGGAATTCCGGAGAAGCTCGTGGAGACGATCAAAGATTACACAAGAAAGATCGCAGAGGAAATGGGTGTCTGTGGTTTGATGAATATGCAGTATGCAATCGAGAACGACAAGGTATATGTACTCGAAGCAAATCCGCGTGCATCCCGTACCGTACCATTGGTATCCAAGGTATGTGGCGTATCTATGGTGAAGATTGCAACACAGATTATGACAAGTGAGTTAACCGGCAAGCCATCTCCGCTTCCAGAGATGAAGGAAGTAAAGCCGAAGTATTACGGCGTGAAGGAAGCCGTATTCCCATTCAACATGTTCCAGGAGGTTGACCCGGTATTAGGACCTGAGATGCGTTCGACCGGCGAGGTACTTGGACTTTCCACGAATGTCGGCGAGGCATTCTACAAGGCACAGGAAGCAACCCAGACAAGACTTCCGAAGGAAGGCACGGTGCTTTTTTCTGTCAGCCGCAAGGATAAGCCAGAGGTTGTAGATATCGCAAAGACATTTGAGAAATGCGGATTCCACATCGTAGCTACTGGTACTACTTATGAACTGTTGATCGCAAATGGTATTAAGGCGGACCGTATCAACAAAATGCAGGAAGGCAGACCGAATATCGTGGATGCTGTGATGAATGGCAAGATCCAGCTCATCATCAACACACCGGCAACACAGGAAGAGAAGGTGTTTGATGACAGTTATGTCCGCAAGACCGCGATCCGTGCAAAGGTTCCATATATGACAACGATGGCAGCCGCACGTGCAACCGCAGAGGGTATCGAAGCAGTCTTAAAATATGGTGAGATCGGTGTTATGTCATTGCAGGAGATTCATAAGGCAATCCAATAATCGACAAAAAAATGCGGTAAAATTCAAATAAAAAATGTATACTTGTATACATGCAAAAAGGAGGGTGTAAATTTCCATTTACATCTTCCTTTTTTTGTAAGTGTGTATTATAATAGCACTTGGTCACTAAATATAGTATTAAAATAAAAAAGAAAATACTATATTTAGTGTTTGAGAAAGTATTATAAAAAGGGAGTCAAATATAAATGGATGCAGTACACACAAACGTAATTAAGAGAAATGGCGAGGAAGTAAATTTTGACCTGGACAAAATCGTCAATGCAATCAATGCTGCAAACAAAGAGGTAGACCGGTTGCATCAGTTGAACGATTATCAGGTGCAGGCAATCGCCGATAACATTGCGAAACAGATCGAGATCATGACACATGCGATTCACGTAGAAGATATTCAGGATATGGTGGAGACCGGAATTATGGAGATGCGTGGATACGAGGTTGCCCAGAAGTATGTGCGTTACCGGTATAAGCGGGAACTTGCCAGAAAATCAAATACGACCGATAACGGAATCCTGGCTCTGATTGATCATATGAATGAGGAAGTCAATCAGGAGAATTCAAATAAGAATCCGGTCATTAATTCAACCCAGCGTGATTATATGGCAGGCGAGGTCAGCAAAGATTTGACGAAGCGTATGTTGCTTCCGAAAGAGATTGTGGAAGCACATGAGCAGGGAATCATCCATTTCCATGATTCGGATTATTTCGCACAGCGGGAACATAACTGCGACCTCGTGAATCTGGAGGATATGCTGCAGAACGGAACCGTTATCAGCGAGACAATGATTGAGAAGCCGCACAGCTTCTTCACTGCATGTAATGTCACAACACAGATCGTGGCGCAGGTAGCAAGTAACCAGTATGGCGGACAGTCCTTTACACTTTCCCATATCGCACCGTTTGTTGACGTGAGCCGGAAGAAGATCCGCGAGCAGGTAATCGAGGAGCGGAAGATGTGTGGCGAAGCACTTGACGAGGAAGTAATCAGCAAGATTACAGAGAGCCGTCTGCGTGCGGAGGTAAAAAGCGGAATCCAGACAATCCAGTACCAGCTTATTACCCTTATGACCTGTAACGGGCAGGCACCGTTCGTTACAATGTTCATGTATCTTGATGAAGTCCCGGAAGGTCAGACACGGGATGATCTTGCAATGATCATCGAGGAAGTGCTGCAGCAGAGAATTCAGGGTGTCAAGAACGAGAAGGGCATTTGGATTACACCTGCATTTCCGAAGCTCATTTATGTGCTTGACAAAGATAATATCACTGAGGATTCCAAGTATTGGTATCTGACCGAACTTGCTGCGAAATGCACCGCAAAGCGCATGGTGCCGGATTATATTTCTGCGAAGGTGATGCGCGAACTGAAAAATGGCGATGTCTATCCATGCATGGGCTGCCGGTCATTCCCGACATCCGAGGACAGCCAGCGGAATCCGGATGGTACAAGAAAATATTACGGACGATTCAATCAGGGTGTTGTCACGATCAACTTGGTTGATGTTGCTTGTTCCGCAGAGGGACACATGGATCGGTTCTGGGAGATTCTCGAATCCCGTCTGGAACTGTGTCACCGGGCACTTCGATGCAGACATGAGCGTCTGCTCGGAACGGTATCCGATGTGGCACCAATCCTGTGGCAGCATGGTGCACTTGCGAGACTCAAGAAGGGTGAGACCATCGATAAATTACTGTTCAATGGATATTCAACAATCTCACTTGGCTATGCAGGACTTTGCGAGATGTGCGTGCGCATGACAGGCAAGACACATACTTCCCCGGAAGGCAAGAAGCTTGCACTCGAAGTCATGCAGAAATTAAATGATAAGTGTAAAGAGTGGAAGGAAGCAGAGAACATCAGCTATTCCGTTTATGGTACGCCGATGGAATCTACGACATACAAATTCGCCAAGTGCTTGCAGAAGCGGTTTGGAATTATCAAGGGTGTTACTGATAAAAACTACATTACGAACAGCTACCATATCCATGTAACCGAACCGGTCAATGCATTCGACAAGCTGAAATTCGAGTCTGAATTCCAGAAGCTTTCCCCGGGCGGCGCGATCAGCTACGTGGAAGTACCGAACCTGCAGGACAATGTGGAGGCGGTTATCTCTGTAATGAAATTTATCTATGATAACATTTTGTATGCGGAGTTAAATACGAAGAGCGACTACTGCGAGATCTGCGGTTATGACGGCGAGATCAAGATTGTGACCGACGAGAACGGCAAGCTTATCTGGGAGTGCCCGAACTGTGGCAACCGTGACCAGAACAACCTGTTTGTAGCCCGAAGAACCTGTGGCTACATCGGAACACAGTTCTGGAATCAGGGCCGGACGCAGGAGATCAAAGACCGCGTGCTTCATCTGTAAAAGAATATGAATAAACAAAGGCAGGAGCAGACGATTTCTTATGTTCCTGCCTTGCTTTTTGCAAAATAGCTCTTGCCTAAGTATCGCCAAGGTGCTAGTATGTATGAGTAATTTTGTTTTACGAATAAAATGTATATAAGTTTGTGCATAACTACTAATTCTAAAGCAGACCATTGAAGCACGCTGGCACTTAATGAGCGACAGCTTCATCGTCGCGAATTTAGTACCACTGCGTGATGAAGTGAGCGGGAGCGCGTCTGCGTAGAAATAGTAGTTATGTGCAAACTTTAGAAAAACTATATGTAAAACAATATGACTCATTAAAAAGACAAAGGAGATAAGAACATGAAGCCGATCAAAGAAGGAAAAGTTCGCGAGATCTACGACAACGGAGACAGCCTGATCATGGTTGCAACAGACCGTATCAGCTGCTTTGATGTAATCCTGAACAATCAGGTAACAAAGAAGGGTACTGTACTGACACAGATGTCAAAATTCTGGTTTGATATGACAGAGGACATCCTTCCAAACCATATGATTTCCGTAGATGTAAAGGATATGCCGGAGTTCTTCCAGCAGCCACAGTTTGATGGAAACAGCATGCTCTGCCGGAAATTGAATATGCTTCCAATCGAGTGTATCGTAAGAGGTTATATCACAGGTAGTGGCTGGGCAAGCTACAAGGAAAACGGTACAGTCTGTGGCATCAAGCTTCCAGAAGGCTTAAAGGAGAGCGACAAGCTGCCTGAGCCAATTTACACACCATCTACCAAGGCTGAGATTGGTGATCATGACGAGAACATCTCTTATGAGCAGAGCGTAGCGCATCTTGAGAAGTATTTCCCAGGCAAGGGAGAAGAATATGCGGCAAAGCTTCGCGATTATACAATTGCCCTGTACAAGAAATGTGCAGAGTACGCACTTTCACGCGGTATCATCATTGCAGATACAAAGTTTGAGTTCGGTCTGGACGAGGAAGGCAATATCGTACTTGGTGATGAGATGCTGACACCGGACAGTTCCAGATTCTGGCCGGCAGAAGGCTATGAGCCGGGACATGGCCAGCCATCCTTTGACAAGCAGTTTGCACGTGACTGGTTAAAGGCAAACGAAGGTCATAACTGGACATTGCCACAGGATATCGTAGATAAGACCATCGACAAATATCTGCAGGCATATAAGCTGTTGACAGGAAAAGATTTATAAGACCCAATAATGAAGCGGCAGGATGAACAGTCTTGCCGCTTTTTTCAGTATAATACTTAGACGTATGGTTGGTGAATTCGTACAATCGAAAAATCATCCATAAAAAATAAAACCGGAAACGTATAATATATAGCAGGGGTTATGAGGGGACAGGTTATATGACAGAACATGAATTTTATACTGCCATAAAAGGTCTTGCAAAAGGAAATAAGGACATGCTCCACGCCATCTACGACGCATATGGACGGCTGATCTATACAATCGTTTATGACATCTTAAAGAATCGGGAGGACGCGGAGGATGTGACATCGGAATTCTTTATCAAGCTGATCCGGGTAGCGGGTACCTATCAGAAGAAGACATCGCATCGGGCATGGTTGATCCGGATTGCAAGAAATATGGCAATCGATCTGCTACGGAAGCGTGGGCATGAATATCTGTTGCACGAGACAGAAGATGCGCCACAGGATCAATTAGAAGAAGGTGGGACGGTGGAGACGGCATCTACCGTCGAAGAACATGTGGTATTGGCAGAGGATATGCGGCAGGCAATTCAGACGCTTTCCGACCGGGAGCGAGAAGTGCTGGATTTGAAGCTGCTTGGAGATCTCAAATTCCGGGAGATCGCAAAGACTTTAGGACAGCCGCTTGGCACGGTGACGTGGCTGTACAATCAGGGAATCAAGAAATTAAGGAGGTGTCTGAGAGAGTATGGAACAACAGAATAAATTAACCGAAGAAGAAAAAGCATATCAGGCACTTCGCACACAGGATATGCAGGACATGCCGGATCTGTGGAGCCGGATTGATACAGGATTTGAAGAGGAAGTAACAAAGCAGCAAGCAGCTCGGAAAAAGAGAAGAACCAGACAGTTTGTACTGGTGGCAGCAGCAATTCTGATTGTGATCATTGCGGTGCCGGTAGGTATCAGTTCGATGCGTAAATCAAATATGAAGGAAATGAAAACAGAAACGGCAGCAGATATGCATGTGACAGAGGCTGGCAAGGATGAAATGGCAGATGAGGCAGATAGTGCACTGCCGAACATTGCAGATCAGACAGTGCAGGCAGACAGCGAAATTCAGGAAAGCGCAGATGCGAGCGTGAACCATATGGATGGCAATGGAGCGACGGAGGCACAGACGGATGCGGCGATAGCTGCAAATCAATCCGGAAACCAGGCTTCCGAAGAACGTAATGATGGAAATAATCAGATGAGCTATCAGACAATCACACAGGTGATTCTCACGCAGTATGATGCACAGGGAAAAATCGTTCAGCAGTTTGACAGCGAAGATACAGACGGTGCGATCGACAAGGTACAGTTTTTGCTAGAAACGTATCAGGTACTGGACTGGAAACCGGTGGATATGATAAAATCTGACATGCCATATTACCTGATGGAACTGAAACTGCAGGATGAATCGAGTGTTGCAAATGTTTATTATGAAGCAGAAAATACGGAAGGAAAGACCGTTGCAGATCTTATGACTGAATTACAGAAAATGAAAGAAATAAAAAAATGATGAATTTCATGCAACCTTTTTACCGGATATAGAGTGTTATATATGGAGCAAAAGAGTTCCCGCCGGGTAAAACTATGTCCGGTGCGGGGAGATAATTAAGGAGGACAGAGAATGGACAACAATCAGAACCAACAACCAAATGGCTATGGAATGCCACAGCCGAATATGCAGGCAGGAATGCCGGGACAGACACCACAGCCTGGCTATGGTACACCAGGCCAGACACCACAGCAGGGCTATGGAATGCCGGGGCAGGGAGTGCAGCCGGGTATGCAGGCAGGAATGCCGGGACAGACACCACAGCCTGGCTATGGAATGCCGGGACAGAACGTGCAGCCAGGATACGGCATGCCACAGCAGCCAGCCGGTGGGAATCAGCCGCCAAAGAAAAAGAAAACCGGACTGATCGTCGGCTTGATCATTTTAGCGGTAGTATTGATCGGTGGCGTCATCTTCGCATTTATGAAGTTTGGCAAGAAGGATGGAAAAGGAAGCAGTAAGGATGCAGAAGCGGCGAAGCAGACAGTTGTGGATTTCTGCGAAGGTATGAAGAACCGGGATATGGATGCAATCGTGGATGCATATTATCCGGATCTTCAGTCCAGTGTAGCGGACAATTTCTACACATCGAATGGTGTATCATCCGAAGATGAATTCTGGAATCACTATGATACCGTATTTGGCGGATACTCATTTGCATATACAGCATCTGACGCAGAAAAGGTATCAGATTCCAAGAGACAGAGCACGCTGGATATCGTCAATGCAGCATATAGTTTATCCCTGGATGCGGACACCATGTATGAAGTGGACACAGAGGAGACATACTCTGGTTCCAACGGGAAGATGGTACTGGCTGAGCAGATTTACCTGATTGAAGAAGATGGTAAGTGGTATGTGATCTACGCAGAGTCTACACAGAAGGAAAACACACTTGTAGCGGCTGCACCGGAAGATACAGAGGAAGATACGGAAGAGACAACCGAGGCAGAGGAAGAGACGACCGAAGCAACAACCGAGAGCGCTGCAAGCACAACACCGGTAAATGCAGATGGCTTTGACTGGGAGAATATGCAGTTTACAATGCTTGGAAAACCTTATAACCTTGCGACACTTACCTATGACGATATCTTAGCAATGGGTTATTCCATTGAAGATGATTACCTCGAGGAGGAACTCGAAGACAATCAGTATTCGATGAGCGCCCGTGCAGAGGCTGCCGATGAGTCAGATATGTATATCCGTTTCAAGAACTTTACCGGTGGCGGAACAAAGAAGGTTCCGGATTGTGAGATTCTTGGAATCGAGCTTAGCCGTGATGATTTTGATAACAAGTATGATGCAGCACTTGGAAATGGCATCACTTTTGGCATGACACCGGATGAGGTAAAGGCGGTCATGGGCGAGCCGACCGATAGTTATACGAGCGATACGAGTGATTACATGACACTGACATACGAAGAAAATGATGATGCATACGCAAGCAGCGTGGAATTCACATTCCAGGACGGTGTGCTCACGAAGTTCGATATGGAGAATTACAACTAAAATCGTTTCATGGAGGAATCAAGTTGGAAGACCATGCAGGGATTGCACAACTTGTTGAGATGTATGCATCGATGATCTACCGCATCGCATATACGCGGATGCAGAATGTCGCCGATGCAGAGGATATCACCCAGGAGGTTTTGCTCAAATATCTGAAAGCGGACAAAACCTTCCGGGATGAAGAACATCGAAAGATGTGGCTAATCAGAGTGACAGTAAATACAATTAAATCAAATGTGACAAGTGCGTGGCGAAGACATACGGTTGCCTTAGATGATGTAACAGAACCTTCGTACGAGGCGTCAGACCTGCCGGTATTGAAAGAAAAGGTAGAGAAGCTTCCGGAGCGCTATCGACTGCCAATGTTTCTTTATTACTATGAAGAGCTATCGGTAAAGGAGATTGCGCATGTGACAAAAAGCACGGAGGGAACAGTGAAGTCGCTTTTGAGCAGGGGGAGAAAGATGCTCAGGGACGAATTGAAGGAGGATGGCTATGTCTGAGAACATGAAGAAGATATATCAAGCGTATGCGGATTCGATTGCACCCGCACCGGACATGCAGGAACGCCTGAAACGGCAACTGTATGCGGAAATGCAGGGAGAACGCCCCAGGAAACGAAACTATGGAAGAGGGCAATTCTCCCGGTGGTTGGTTGTAGCCTGTATGCTGTTCCTTGTGAGTGGCGGCTGCCTGATCTATGCGGTAATTGGCACCTCCGGACAGACAGGGAGGGCAGACGGCCGCTGGATCATCGGAGCTGACACAGGCGGAACGCGTCTGCTGGGAGAAAAGAATGTGGCAGATACGGATATTGAACGATATCCGGAGAAAGAAAAGCCATGGATCCTGCAGGAGATGCTGGAACTCGATTCCGTCATAGTGCTCTACAACACGGAAGATGGCAGTGGGGCAGGAAAGCAGATGCGCATGTCGGAGAATGAACTCCGTTCATTGTGCGAATCACTGCAGAGTGCAACAATCTGTGAGGAAGTAACAGCCGGTGCAATAGCAAGCGAGTCAGCAGTCCGCTATCAGGTACTGATACAGTATAAGCCATTTATCAGTTTTACGATTTATGATGGTAAGTATTTACAAATCGGGGACGAAACTACGATTTATAAAATAAAAAATTAAAAAGTACCATAAAAAAGGAATCCTCCTTCGTATCTTATATAGAGGCTTTTGAAAACAAAGATGTATATAAGATCGAAGGAGGATTTTTTATGAGAAAACGAATTTTAGCAATGGCGTTAAGCATCTGTATGGCGGTGGCTGTATGTGGATGCGGAAACAAAAAAGAAGCAGAAGAAACGCAGACAGGAAGGACAGATGTAACAGTTACGGGAGAAGATACAGTTCCTTCCGGTGATGTGGCAGAGGAAGATAATGAAATGCAGGTGGACGGAATTATGCAGGAATCTGCAACCAATATGGCGACAGCAGATTGCGAATCCGGCTTTTATGATGACTATCTGCAATGCCCGGATACGGAAGAATGGAATACAAACGAATATTCCTACACAGAGGAAAATCCATGGATGAACGTGCAGACATCACCGCTTTCAACCTTCGCCGCCGACGTGGATACAGCAAGCTATACACAGATCCGGAGTGCAATTCAAAATGGCTATGACATTGATCCATCAATGGTGCGCATCGAGGAAATGCTCAATTATTTCCATTACGATTATCCGCTCCCGAAAGGCAATGAAAAATTCGCCGTGTATACCGAGTATGCGGATTGTCCGTGGAATAAGGATACAAAGCTTGCCTTAGTTGCCATGAATACGCAGGCAATCGATTTCAAGGAGGCACCGGCGTCAAACCTCGTATTTCTGATCGATGTGTCCGGTTCGATGTTTGACGATAACAAGCTTCCGCTTGTGCAGCAGTCGCTCACGATGCTGGCAGAGAATCTGACCGAGAAGGATCGCGTGTCGATTGTTACATATGCAGGTTCCGATGAAGTGGTTTTACAGGGGGTAAGTGGCGACAACTATTATGAGATTTCTTCTGCAATAGAAGGGCTCGAAGCATATGGAAGTACGAATGGCAGTGCGGGAATCGAGACAGCGTATGCGCTAGCAAAGAAATATTTCATCAAGGGTGGAAACAACCGCGTGATCCTCTGTACCGATGGGGATCTGAACGTCGGACTGACCAGTGAAGGACAATTAGAGAAGCTGATCACGGAAAAGAAGGAAAGCGGTGTGTTCTTAAGCACCTTTGGTGTCGGCTATGGCAATTACAAGGACAATAAGCTGGAACTGCTCGCGGACAAAGGAAATGGAAACTACGCGTATATTGATTCGATGTTTGAAGCGAAAAAGGCACTGGTCGATGAGCTTGGTGCCAATATGGTGACTGTGGCAAAGGATGTCAAATTACAGGTGGAATTCAACCCGGAGCAGGTGAAGGGCTACCGGTTGATCGGATATGAAAATCGCGTGATGGCGGCTGAGGATTTCGCGGATGACACAAAAGACGGCGGAGAGATGGGAGCCGGACACAGTGTAACCGCACTTTATGAGATCATCCCGGTTGATTCGGAGATGGAATTGCCGGAGACAGACTTGAAATACGGCGAAACTGCACAGGTTCTAATCTGTGGAACCGAAGATTATACCGATGAATTATTTACCGTCAATATCCGCTACAAAGAGCCGGATGGCGAGGAGAGCAAACTGGAATCCTACCCATGCAAGACAGAAAGCTACAACAAAGACGGCTCTGATAACCTGCGCTTTGCAGCCAGCGTCGCCGCCTTCGGAATGCTCTTGAAAGACAGCGAATATTCCGGCAGTGCAGACCTTGGCATGGTGTACACGCTTGCCAGTTATGCAGCCGGATCGGATGAATACAAGAAGGAATATCTAAGTTTGGTGAGAAACTATGGAGAGAAGCAGCCTGGATTCTCCGAGGATATAGTAGAATAATTGACGGTTTCAAATCATATAGAGAAAGATATTACAAACATAATTATATCAACACCCAGCAAGCATATCGGACAAATGGATTCCAAGAAGGGGCATTTGCGACCGCCGGTACTTAATGAGCACGAAGTGCGAATTTAGTACCGATGCGCGGAGCAACTAAGCGGAAGCGGCCCCGGATTGGAACCATTGTCCGATATGCCTGCGTCCGTTGGAAGAGTCCGTTAGAAATAGGAAAATAAACTTTACGGAATCCAAACCATTTGTTATAATACTTTAAAATGTTAAAGTATTGCGGAGGTAGAAACTCATGGGTATGAATGGAACTATGATGCAGTATTTTCAGTGGGATCTTCCTGCAGATGCATCCCTTTGGAAAGCACTGGCAGAGGATGCGGCAAAATTAAAGACCGCAGGGGTGACGGCAGTCTGGTTACCGCCGGCATATAAAGGCGCACAGGGAAAAGAAGATGTCGGATATGGTGTCTATGACCTGTATGATCTGGGTGAGTTTAATCAGAAGGGCTCTGTCCCGACAAAGTATGGTACGAAAGCAGAATACTTAGCAGCGATCAAGGCACTGCATGATAAGAAAATCCAGGTATATGCAGATATCGTATTGAATCATAGAATTGGTGCAGACGAGGTGGAGCAGGTGTCTGCGGAAGAGTTCAACGCGAACAGCCGGAATCAGATGGTAGGCGATTCCAAGACGATTGGGGCGTGGACGAAGTTTACATTTCCGGGAAGAAAAGGAAAATATTCTGATTTTACATGGAACTGGACACATTTTGATGGCATCGACTGGGATCAGGACAGAGCAGTCAAATCCATCTTCAAGTTTGCGGGAAAAGACTGGGACAAGGAAGTGGATTCTGAGCTTGGAAACTATGATTACCTGATGGGTGCAGATCTGGATTTTAATAATCCGGAGGTAACGGAGGAGCTTACCCGTTGGGGCAAGTGGTATACCAAGCAGACCGGCATTGACGGATATCGGCTTGATGCAGTGAAGCATATCAACAAATATTTCTATAAGGACTGGCTGCGTGCCATGAAAGAAGACGTCGAAAAGGATTTATTTGCAGTCGGCGAGTACTGGCACTGGGATGTCAATGTATTACAGGATTACATAAATGCGAACGAGAGCGAGTTAAGTCTCTTCGATGTGCCGCTCCATTTCAACTTCCATAATTGTTCGAAGGCACATGGCAATTACGATCTGCGCACGATCTTAGACGGTACGCTTGTAAAGGTGAATCCGATGAAGGCAGTAACCTTTGTCGATAACCATGACAGCCAGCCGGGACAGTCACTGGAGTCGTGGGTAGAAGATTGGTTCAAGCCGATGGCGTATGCAATCATCCTGCTTCGTCAGGAAGGATATCCATGTGTATTCTATGGCGATTACAAGGGAATCCCGACGGCGAAGATCAAGTCGAAGAAGCGGGAACTTGACAAGCTGATGAAGCTTCGTAAGAATCAGGCATATGGCGCACAACATGATTATTTCGATGATCCAAACTGCATTGGCTGGACACGGGAAGGCGATGAGGAACATAAGAATTCCGGTATGGCAGTTGTGATCTCCGATGGAACCGGTGGCACAAAGCATATGTATATCGGCAGGCAGTTTGCGGGATGTCATTTCGCGGATGCGATGGGAAATGCAAAATACAACATTAAGATTGACGAGGAAGGCTTCGGTGATTTCTACGTAAACCGTGATGCTGTGGCAGTCTGGGTGCACAAAGAGAATAAATAGGATGGCTCATATGAGTAGGTGATGACATGGAAAAGACAATACGGACACAATTTGTAAAAGAATTTCTCGAAGCTGTACTCACGCTGGAATCGGTAGATGAATGTATGGATTTTTTTGAGGATGTCTGTACGGTGAAGGAAGTACAGTCGATTGCGCAGCGGTTTGCGGTTGCGAAGCTTCTGAAGGATGGAAAGACTTATGCGGAGGTTGCGAACGAAACAGGTGCTTCGACCGCGACGATCAGCCGTGTAAACCGGTCCTTAAATTACGGAAATGCAAGTTACGATAAAGTATTTGCAAGACTCGAAGAGAAAAATAAGGCATAAAAATTGCTGTCTGGACACATAGCGGTTCAGACAGCATTTTCTTTTTAAGCGTCTGCACAAGCTCTTCCGTACAGACTGATCATGTAAATCCCGGAAAGACCGACCAAAGCATAGATGACACGTGTAAATGCGGTTGCATCGCCGAAGATTCCGGAGACAAGATTGAAGTCGAAGAAGCCAATCAGCCCCCAGTTGATCGCACCGATGATGGCGATTGTAAGAGCCACACAGTTTAATATTTTCATAACAAACCTCCATATACGTTAAAATACAGAAATGTACTTTCTTATATCTATCGTTTCCTACTTTCGCAAAATTATACATTCGATTTTAAAAAAGTGTTTCAAAACCGCAATATTGTTGTTATAATGTTATGTGGTAAAAATATGTTCAAAAATAAAAAGCATATAGGGAAAGGCCACGAAAGTGGAAAGGTACAGTCATGGGCGGTTTTTTTGGAGTTGCGTCAAAAGAGGATTGTGTATTTGATTTATTTTTTGGAACGGATTATCATTCCCATCTCGGAACAAGACGTGCAGGTATGGCAGTGTATAGTGAAGAACATGGGTTTGAGAAGGCAATCCATAAGATTGACAATGCACCATTTCGGACAAAGTTTGATAAAGAAGCAAATACCATGAAAGGTAACTTTGGAATCGGATGTATCTCAGATTATGAGGCACAGCCGATCTTAGTGCGTTCGCATCACGGTACGTTTGCAATTACAACCGTTGGCAAGATCAACAATGCACAGGAAATCATTGATACGATTTTGCAGGGAAGAACACATTTCTTTGAGATGAGTAACGGTGAGATCAATGCGACAGAGCTTGTGGCTGCGATTATCGATCAGAAGGATAATTTCATCGATGGTATCCGCTATGCACAGGAGATCATCGAAGGTTCGATGTCCATGCTGATCCTGACGCCGAAGGGAATCTACCTTGCAAGAGATAAATACGGCAGAACACCGATTATCGTCGGTAAGAAGGATGGCGCATTCTGTGCGACCTTCGAGAGCTTTGCGTTCTTGAATCTCGGTTATTCAACCTACCGGGAGCTTGGACCGGGCGAGGTTGCTGTCATGACGAGCGACGCGTTAAAGACACTGGTCCTGCCGGGTAAAGAGATGAAGATCTGTACCTTCCTCTGGATCTACTACGGTTATCCGTCTTCCACTTATGAAGGTGTGAATGTCGAGGAGATGCGGTATCGCTGCGGACAGCTTCTTGCAAGACGGGATAATGTCAAGCCGGATATCGTTGCAGGTGTCCCAGATTCGGGAACGGCACATGCGGTCGGATATGCAAATGAGTCCGGCATTCCATTTTCCAGACCGTTTATCAAATACACACCGACATGGCCGCGATCATTTATGCCGACGATTCAGAGTAAACGTAATCTGATCGCGAAGATGAAGCTGATCCCGATCGAAGAGCTGATCCGGGGTAAGAGCCTGCTGCTGATTGACGATTCCATCGTGCGTGGTACACAGCTTCGTGAGACGACAGAATATTTGTTTGAGAGTGGTGCGAAGGAAGTGCATATTCGTCCGGCGTGCCCACCGCTTGTATACGGATGTAAATACTTGAACTTCTCCCGTTCAAACTCTGAGATGGAGCTGATCACAAGAAATGTTATCGCAGAGTTAGAGGGCGGGGATGTCAGCGATGAAGTCTTGCAGGAGTACGCAGATTACACGTCTGAGAAATACCAGAAGATGGTTGACAAGATCTGCGAGAAACTGAAATTCACATCGCTCCGGTTCCACCGCTTAGATGATATGCTTGAAGCAGTTGGAATCGAGCCGGAGAAGCTTTGTACATATTGTTGGAATGGAAAGGAATAAGACGATGTTAGGTGATATCGAATCAAAACCATGGGATTACAGAACGCTGCCGAACAAGATGCTGGAGCTCGTCAAGAATGTGGGCGATATGCAGCAGGAAGGCACCGGGTATTTTACAGATAGTGAATCCGAGATGTTGACAATCCTGAATTACCTGAATTACGGGGAGAAAACGAATATCACGGATTCGATGATCGAACAGATTGATCTGGCAATCAAGACAATGGAAGGACGTAAGCTTGCAAATCGTGACGACGATAGTTTCATCAAGCTTGACTTTTAATGAGGACAGAAGAACAAGTGCTTATTGCCATGTTTGAGGCACTCATCCCGTGGTATGAAGCACATAAGCGTGAACTTCCTTGGAGACAGGATAAGGAACCGTACCATGTGTGGCTGTCGGAGATTATGCTGCAACAGACGCGTGTGGAGGCGGTCAAAGAATATTACCGGCGCTTCCTTACGGCACTTCCGACGATTGCGGATCTGGCGGAGGCACCGGAGGAACAGATATTAAAGCTCTGGGAAGGACTTGGATATTATAACCGTGTGCGCAACCTGCAGAAGGCGGCACAGACGATCTGTGCAGATTATACAGGCGTATTTCCATCGGAATATGCGCAGATCCGGAGTTTGTCCGGCATCGGTGATTACACGGCGGGTGCAATCGCGTCGATCTGCTTTGATGCACCGACACCGGCGGTGGATGGAAATGTATTGCGCGTGTATAGCCGGTTGTTGGCGGATGATGCAAACATTGATCTGCAGACAACGAAGAAGCGCATCACGCGAAAACTGCAGGAGACGTATCCACGGAAGAATCCCGGGATCGCGACGCAGGCACTGATGGAGCTTGGCGCGACCGTCTGTGTGCCAAATGGTGCACCGCGGTGTGACGTATGCCCGGTAGCGGAGATCTGTCAGGCACGGGAGCAGGACACCTGGAGAAATCTGCCCGTCCGCAGTGAGAAGAAGAAACGTAAGATTGTGGATAAGACGGTATTTATCCTGCTTACGGAGGATACCGTGGCACTGCATAAGCGCAGCGCAAGCGGACTTCTGGCAGGCATGTGGGAATTCCCGAATGTGGATGTAAAGCTTGACAAGCAGGCGGCGGTAACACAGGTAACCGGCTGGCAGGCAGAACCGGTGGATCTTCTGATGCAGACAAGCTATACACATATATTCAGCCATGTGGAATGGCATATGACAGCGTATTATATCCGCTGTCGAAGAACAAATAAAAAATGGAAGTGGGTAACAAAGGAGAGCCTGGACGAGACGTATGCATTACCATCTGCGTTTCGCCCGTTTCGGGAACAGATCGAGAACTTGTAGGTAAAATTAAAAATTAGGAGGAAACATCATGAACGAAGTGAATGATTTAGGATGTTTCCGACGATCTGCCGCCGAACGAATGTGAGGGGGCGATACATATTATAGCAGGAGGATTGCGAATGGGAAAAATCAGGAAAGTATGTGGCATGCTCAGTATCAAGAACTTTTTGCTCCTGACGGTTGCGGGAATTGTCAATGCGTTTGGCGTTGTTATATTTTTAGCTCCGGTCAAACTGTATGATAGCGGTATCTCGGGAACTGCTATGCTGGTGTCCCAGCTCACACCGAAATGGATCAGTCTTTCCCTGGTTTTGATTCTCTTAAATATTCCCATCTTCTTACTTGGATTAAAGCGCGAGGGCGTGGTATTCACAATCTACGCGATTTATGCGGTTTTGATCTATTCCATTGTTGCATGGATCATCACAGATATTCTGCCGGTGGATGTGACGATCGTATCCCCGCTTGCCGGAAGTGATTTGTTTCTGTGTGCAATCTTCGGCGGTATTATCTCCGGCTGCGGAAGCGGACTTGCGGTACGGTTTGGCGGCGCGATGGATGGTATCGATATCATAGGCGTTATGTTCGCGAAGAAGCTTGGGCTAAGTCTCGGTTCGTTCGTAATGGCATACAATGTAATCTTATATATCATATGTGGAATCGTGCTTGACAGCTGGATTTTGCCGCTTTACTCGGTTGTGACTTATGCGGCGGCATCGAAAACGATTGATTTCTTCGTGGAGGGCTTCGACCGTTCCAAGGCAGCCTTTATCGTGACAGAGCATCCGAAGCATGTGTGCGAGGCACTTTCCGCGGCGTTTGAAAACGGTATCACAACGATTGATGCGAAAGGATATTATTCGAATACCGACCGCACGCTGGTGTATTTCATTGTGAACCGGTTCCAGGTCGGCAAGATGCGGAATCTGGTACATAGCATTGATCCGTATGCGTATATCGCAATCAATGATGTGGCAGACATCTTCCCGGCGACAAACCTGAACGACCTGAAGGGTGAAACTAAATTGGAGGATACAGGAGATTCCGATGATGCAGAATAAGGAATCCCGTGAAAGAGATAGATGTAAAGGAGTAAAGTCAGCATATGTATTATGTACCGGAAGGAACAACCCGTTGTGGGTATTATGAATGTGAAAGCTGTGGAGAGAAATTCCTGTCTCTGCAGACGATGGAGCATATCAACTGTCCATACTGTGAGGCGGAATTTGATCCGGAGATCGGACCGGATGAGGCTATGCAGGTGGTTGAAGACACCGCAAAGCTGATACAGGTATTGGAGGGCGAGGATGTCGAGAAGATGGACGCATTACTCAGTCTTGCCATTACCGGTGGAAATTTCGAGTGGATATAATGCGTGCACAGATGAAGCAATCAGCTGGATTCGCAAGTGAATCAGCAGATAGGAAATGCACGTTCGGGAGGAGACATCTACATGATAGCAGTATTAGGACCGAAAGGGACATTTTGTGATAAGTCCTATGAAGAATATAATAAAAAATATGAGGCAGTACACGGGAAATCATTAGAACCGCTTTATTGTCCGACAATTGACGATGTGTTCGAACAGCTCTGTACGAACGAAGCGTGTGAGTATGCGGTTGTTCCGGTAGAAAATATGCTGGATGGCTATGTGCAGCGGACACTTGACCTGTTGCTGGAGAAAAACGTCTATATCGTCGATGAAAATCAGGTGGCAGTCCAGTTTTCACTGCTTGCCAATGCAGAGAAGATAGAAGATATCCGGAAGATCTATGTGCAGTTCAAGACGAACGGGCAGTGCAGACAGTTCCTGCATACCCTGCATGACGCAGAGATTGTAACGACGAACAGTAACATGGAATCTTATTACAAGATACAGGATGAACCAGGAACAGCGGCAATTGTACCACATCATGTGATACAGGCGGGCGATGTGCGCGTGCTTGCAGAAGATGTGACAGATGCAAAGGGCAATCATACCCGTTTTATCATCCTGCGCAAGGGCGTGTTAGACGTGGAGAATCCGGACCTTGAAAAGCAGTTAGAAGAGCTTGTAAGTAACGAGAAAGGGTTGGATGCAGATGCGGATGGCACAGAGAAAGCCGCGGAGCTTACACGGGAGAAAGTACGAATCCCGGTCTATATCATGCCTGCCACCGACCGGCCCGGAATCCTGTTCGATATCCTGCGCCGGTTCTATGACAAACGCATCAACTTGATCTCAATCATGTCCCGTCCGACAAAACAATCGATGGGAACCTACAACTTCTACATCGAGATCGACTGCCTGACCGAGCGGCTCGAAGTTGTTGTCGAGACACTGAGACAAATCCAAGTGTATAACGATATTAAGATACTTGGAGCATACAAGGAACATTAGATAAGCCAGGCATCATATAAGATGAGTGTTTATGGAATCATGGCAACCTTCTGATACAATATTATAGGTATGAGCGATGAGATAATTTTTGTATATATATGTCAGGATTGAGTTTCCATAATATATATATGTTTGGAACTTAGAAGTTCTTGATGTTCTGCGTGACATCAGCAATGTTTGAACACGATGTTCAAACAAGCCGTCATTGAGCCATGGATGGCGAATTGACGGCGGTTGCGTGCGGTAGAAACACATAAATCAGAACATCTAGTACTTCTTAGTTTCAATACATCATATATTATGGAAACTCATCCAGACGTATATACAAAATTATCTCATAGCGGATGTAGTTTTGTAGATAGATAAACTGGTTTGCCATGATTCGGAAACAGAGTAAAAAGGAGGCGAGGCGTACCGGACATACGGTGCGGCAACGATGAATAAGGATTTAACAGTAGGGAAACCGGAGCGTGTATTGTGGAGGTATTGCATTCCGTTACTTGGAAGCGTCATTTTCCAGCAGCTTTACAACATTGCAGACAGTCTGGTCGCAGGAAAATATGTTGGTAAAAATGCACTTGCAGCCGTGGGAAATTCTTATGAGATTACATTGATTTATATGGCGTTTGCATTTGGCTGCAACATGGGGTGTTCCGTCATTGCGGCGCAGTTTTTCGGGGCGAAGAATTACCGGAAGATGAAGACGACCGTCTATACGACGTTTATATATTCGGCGGTGCTGTGTCTGATTCTGACACTGACCGGACTTTTTGCGGGCGGCGCATTGCTGCATCTGATACACACACCGGCAGATATATTTGCAGATTCCAAACTGTATCTGGACGTGTATACCGGCGGACTTGTATTTTTGTTCTTCTATAACATTGCAACCGGTATATTCTCGGCACTCGGAGACTCGAAAACACCGTTTATATTCTTAGCTTTTTCATCGGTATCGAACGTATTTGTAGATATCCTGTTTGTAAAGAGCTTTCATATGGGCGTGGCAGGTGTCGCGTGGGCGACATTTATCTGCCAGGGCGTAAGCTGTATCCTGTCCGTGATCGTTGTGCTGCTCCGGCTGCGTAAGATCAAGGATGAACACGAAGGACATCAGAAGGTGCAGGTATTCTCCGGAGAAATCTTCGGTAAGATGCTGAAGATCGCGATACCAAGTACCCTGCAGCAGGGCTTCGTGTCAATCGGAAATATCATCATCCAGAGTATCATCAACAGCTTCGGCTCAGACGTGATCGCAGGATATGCGGCAGCCGTGAAGCTCAATAACATGGTCATCACGACATTTACGATGCTTGGAAACGGCGTCTCGAATTTTGCGGCACAGAATCTTGGTGCACAGAAGATTGAACGAATCAGTCAGGGCTGCAAGGCAGCACTGAAGCTGATCTTTCTTACATGCGTGCCGGTTGTAATATTGTATCTTACGTGCAGCGGCAGTCTGGTGCAGCTTTTCATGGATGAAAACAGTATCGAGGCGAAGAAGGTCGGTGTTGAATTCCTGCATATATTAGCACCATTTTATTTTGTGGTGTCGGTCAAGCTGATTACGGACGGTGTCCTGCGGGGCGTTGGAGCAATGAAGCAGTTTATGGTTACAACATTTCTGGATCTGTTTCTGCGTGTGATCTTAGCCGCGCTTTTCTCAAGGGAATGGGGCAGCACCGGAATCTGGCTTGCATGGCCGGTCGGGTGGACGATCGGAACGACATTATCCGTAATCTTGTACCAGAGTACCGTCAAAAAATTAAAGAGCGCAAATAAAAAGAATGAAATAGAATCGAAAGAGGTGACAGAATGAACGATCAGGAACCAATCAGACAGGTAGCAAGCAGTAAGGAAGAGATTCTTGCGTCACTCAAGGAACATGGATATCGTCTGACAGAGCAGCGCAAGCTGATCGTCGACATTATTGCAAATGAAGAATATACCTGTTGTAAGGAAGTTTATTTTCTGGCGCATAAGCGAGACAACAGCATTGGAATTGCGACCGTGTACCGCATGATCAATACGCTCGAGGAAATCGGTGCGATCAGCCGGAAAAATATACAGAAGAATAATTGTAGTGGCAGATGCTGTGATATGAAGGGCGGCTGTACGGTCGTAACAGAGGAGAGCAAGCAGATTATCCTGACAGAGGAGGATATACAGGAGGCTTTGAAGTATATCATGGAGAAAAACGGATATGCGAATGTGGACGAGATCAAAGCTGTTCTGGTAAATCAGCAATGAGTAAACGAAGAAATTATGATGAGGGTACACATGGGAATCAGCTGCGCGGTGTGCTGTGCGTACTGGTTGGCGCAATCTCGTGGGGATTTTCGGGTGCCTGCGGACAGTTTTTGTTTTCGCACTACAACATCAACACGGCATGGCTTTCCTGTATGCGCATGCTTGTCACCGGTGTGATCCTCACAATTGCATATATTATCCGCGAGCGAAAAGCGGCATTTGATATATTCAAATCGACACGGGATTTCTTCGGAATCATCCTGTTTGCGATTTTCGGCGTGGGCTTGTGTCAGTATGCATATCTGGAAGCCATTCATCATACGAACGCCGGGATTGCAACGGCACTGCAGTATCTGGCACCGGTGATGGTGCTGATCATATCCTGTGTACGCAGATTGCGTCCGCCGAAGTTTCGCGAGATTGTGGCGGTGCTTCTGGCGGTTGGCGGTACTTTTCTCATCGCAACGCATGGAAATATCCATCAGATGAGTATCTCGAAAGAGGGACTGAAGTGGGGATTGCTTGCGGCGTTTGGGTTCTGCATGTATACCCTGCTTCCGGAGCGGATGCTAAAAAAATGGGGCAGTCAGCCGGTCGTTGGCTATGGCATGCTGATCTGTGGCGTGGTATATAGCTGTATCGTCAAGGTATGGACGATTCCGGTGCATCTCGATTTCCATGGAATATTAGCAGTTGCGGCGATGGTTTTGATCGGAACGATGATGTCGTTTTTGTTATTCCTGCAGGGAGTACATGACATCGGCCCGGTGCGTGCCAGCATGATCTCCAGCGTGGAACCGGTTTCGGCAACACTTTTTTCCGTGTTGTGGCTTGGAACGGTCATGACGACGATGGATCTGGTAGGTATGGCATGTATTTTAGTGATGGTAATTATACTGTCCGTAAAGGAGTGACAAAAGCGTATAGGAATTCCCGGAATGTATAGATAAAAAAACATTTACAATCACGCGGGGAATAGGGTATTATAAAATTAATGTATTGGTTCGGGATCTACGCATAGAGAGAAAGGGAAAAATATGATATATACAGTTACATTTAACCCGTCGCTGGATTATATTCTGGATTTGACGGAATTCGAACGCAACCAGGTGAATCGTACGACAGGTGAGAAGATTCTGCCGGGCGGCAAGGGCATCAACGTATCCATCGTACTGCAGAATCTCGGTATCGATAACCGGGCAATCTGCTTTACATCGGGATTTACCGGGGAAGCTTTGAAAGCGCTGTTGATGCAGCGTGATATGAACGCGGATTTTATTGATATTGCAAATGGACTGACGCGTATCAATGTCAAGATGCGCTGTGGCGATGAGACAGAGGTAAACGGACAGGGACCGGAGATCAAGAGCGAGGATATCGCAGAGCTCTATGAGAAGCTTGGATATCTGGATCAGGATGATTATCTGGTACTTGCAGGCAGCCTGCCAGACTGTATGTCCAAGACAACGTATATGGATATCATGCAGATGCTGCAATATAATAACAACAAGATTATCGTGGATGCGACCGGAGAACTGCTCACGAATGTTCTTCCGTATCACCCATTTTTGATTAAGCCAAACCGTACCGAGCTTGGAAACCTGTTCGGTGTGGAAGTAACAACGATGGATCAGGCAGAGATGTATGCGAAGCAGCTGCAGGAGCGTGGCGCGAGAAATGTGCTCGTCTCCATGTCGTATCAGGGTGCAGTCCTTGTGACAGAGGATGGCAGAGTGATTCGCGCAGCCGCACCGAAGGGACAGGTGAAGAACTCTGTCGGTGCCGGTGATTCGATGCTTGCCGGATTCCTGGCAGGTTATATCGAGCGTGACGATTATGAGTATGCGTTGAAGCTTGGTATCTGTGCCGGAAGTGCCAGTGCATTTTCCGAGGAGCTTGCAACGAAAGAAGAGATCGATACGCTGTTTCAGACGCAGATGGCGTAATAACAACACAGTATAAATGCATGTAGGACAGTTGATTTACAGTCAGCTGTCCTGTTTTTTATGCCGGTAATTTGGGCATATTACATGGTATGTGACTTTTGACGGAATTTGATTGGAAAATTGACTGAAAATTGGAGAAAAATGAAAGAAAATGATTGACAATGACGGAAAATGGCGTTATTATATAGAAAAGTTGAACGAAAATGAAACAAAATGAACGATTTTGACGGAAAGGAGAAACATGTTAGGAGAAGAAAGACAGCAGGCGATACTTGCAGCAGTAGAACAAAGACACAGCGTTTCCGTACAGGAACTGATGCAGCTTCTTGATATTTCCGAGTCCACGATCCGGCGGGATCTGAACGCACTGGATAAGGAAGGCAGACTGGTGAAGGTACATGGCGGTGCGATGGCAATCGGCGGAAGCTTCCATGTGAAGGACGATGCGGTGGAATACCGGAAGGAGATCAACCGGGAAGAAAAGATTGAGATTGCCAGATATGCGGCAGCATTGATCAAGGATCAGGATGTGGTGTATATGGATGCCGGAACGACAACCGAGCTGATGATTGACTATATCACAGCGAAGAATGTGATATTCGTCACAAACTCATTTGCACATGCAAAGCATTTGTCACAGAAAGGCTATACGACATATATCCTTGGCGGTGAGTTCAAGCCGGTCACAGAAGCGATCGTTGGAGAAGAAGCGATTATCTCTCTGGATAAATACAACTTCACGAAAGGCTTCTGGGGTGCGAACGGCGTGACAAAGGGCAACGGATTTACAACACCGGATGTCAAAGAAGCAATGGTGAAGAAGAAATCCATGCAGAAGACGAAAGAACGCTATGTGCTGTGCGACAGCAGCAAATTCGGTGAGATTTGTTCGATTAGTTTTGCGGAATTCAAGTCTGCAAGGATAATTACAACGAAGATTGAAAATAATGAGTACAGAGGAATGAAGAATATCACGGAGGTGAGCGTATGATTTACACTGTTTCATTTAATCCCTCTCTCGACTATGTGCAGGATCTGGATTGCGTGAATCTTGGATATGTCAACCGTACCAGTGGCGAGAAGATTCTGCCGGGTGGAAAAGGAATCAATGTATCTATGGTATTGAAGAATCTTGGATTCGAGAATCAGGCACTTGGATTTACGGCCGGATTTACCGGAGAGGTTTTGAAATCCATGTTGAAGGCAAAAGGTGTGGAAAGCGATTTTATTGAGTTAGATGCAGGCATGACACGGATCAATGTCAAGATTCGCGCGAAGGAGGAAACCGAAATCAATGGACAGGGACCGAAGATTTCCGCGGATGCATTGGAACAGCTATATCAGAAGTTAGAGACCTTGCAGGGGGGCGATATCCTTGTGCTGGCAGGTTCGATTCCGGAGAGCATGCCGCAGTCCGCCTATATGGATATCATGAAACGTCTGCAGGACAAGAAGTTGAAGATCGTCGTAGATGCGACAAGAGATCTTCTGGTGAATGTGCTTCCATATAAGCCGTTTATGATCAAACCGAATAATTTCGAACTCGGCGAGATCTTCGGTGTGGAGATCAAAGACAAAGACGATGTATGCAAATATGCGAAGAAGCTGCAGGAGCAGGGAGCCAGAAATGTGCTTGTATCCATGGCAGGGGATGGCGCGGTATTACTTGCGGAGGACGGAAGTGAGTACCGGGCAGAGGCTCCAAAGGGCACAGTGAAAAATTCCGTCGGTGCCGGAGATTCGATGGTCGCCGGATTTATTGCCGGATATCTGATTACAGATGGCGGAGCAGATGCTTATAGAAACGCATTTGAAATGGGTGTATGTACCGGAAGTGCGAGTGCATTTTCGGAAGAGCTAGCAACGAAGGAAGAAGTCGAAGGCTTGTACGTGAAGACCTTCGGCAAAAAATGATAAAGGAGGGGTTGCATATGCGAATTACAGACTTGTTAGACAAGAGGAGCATTTACCTTGGTGCGAAGGTAAGCTCGAAGGAAGAAACACTGGATCGTGCCGTAGCCTTGATGGCAGAGAGCGGAAAGATCGCAGATGTTGACACATACCGCAAGGGTGTGTATGCAAGAGAACAGGAAGGAACAACCGGAATTGGAGAAGGAATCGCGATTCCGCATTGTAAGTCGGCAGCCGTGAAGCAGGCAGGACTTGCAGCGATGGTGATTCCGGATGGTGTTGATTTCGATTCGTTGGATGGCGAGCCAGTACATCTGCTGTTCCTGATCGCAGCACCGGATACCGCAGACAATGTACATCTCGATGTACTGAGCAAATTATCCGTGCTTCTTATGGACGGGGATTTCACGAACGCATTGAAATCCGCGAAGACAGTAGATGAATTCTTAAGTATCATTGACAAGGCGGAAAATGGTGATGCCAAGCAGGAAGAGATTCCGACTATCTCAGAAGCAACAAAGAAGATTTTAGCAGTAACGGGATGCCCGACCGGAATCGCACATACTTATATGGCTGCCGAAGCATTGGAGAAGAAAGCAAAGGAGCTGGGCTACGCAATCAAGGTAGAAACCAGAGGTTCCGGCGGAGCCAAGAATGTATTGACTGCAGAAGAAATCAAAGAAGCAGATGCGATCATCGTAGCTGCAGATACGCAGGTGCCGATGGATCGTTTCCACGGCAAGAAGGTGATCATCTGCAAGGTGGCAGATGGTATCAATAAGGCAGAACAATTACTGACACGAGCAGCCGAAGGCAAAGCAGCTGTCTATGAAGCAGGCGGTGATGCAGCCGAAAGCAAAGAGACCGAGGGCAAAGAAAGTGTCGGACACCAGATTTATAAGCATCTGATGAACGGTGTATCGCATATGTTACCATTTGTCGTTGGCGGTGGTATTCTGATCGCGCTTGCATTCCTGATTGATGGATTGCTCGTTGACTTAAACCACGTTCCGCAGTATCTGATTGACAAGTATGGTTCTGTTGCGGATGTAAAGAGTAACTTCGGCACATTGACGCCGGTTGCTTATTTCTTGAAGGCTCAGGTTGGTGGCGTAGCATTTAGTTTTATGCTGCCGATTCTCGCCGGATTTATCGCAATGAGTATCGCGGACCGTCCGGGACTTGCACTTGGCTTCTTAGGTGGTGCCATTGCAGCAAATGGAAAGTCCGGATTCCTCGGCGCACTGGCTGCCGGATTTATAGCAGGCTATGTTGTATTGCTGCTGAAGAAGATTTTCTCGAAGCTTCCTTCTGCACTGGAAGGAATGGTGCCGATCCTGCTGATCCCGGTCTTTGGATTGCTGATTACCGGAGCAGGTATGGTGTATGTGATTGAACCGGTTGTCGGATTTATCAATACAGCTTTGAACAATGGCTTGAAGAACATGAGTGGCGCAAATATTATCCTGCTTGGAGCATTGCTTGGCGCGATGATGGCAGTCGATATGGGTGGCCCGGTCAACAAGGCAGCGTATGTATTCGGTACCGCGCAGATTGCAGCCGGAAATTATGATATCATGGCAGCGGTTATGATCGGAGGTATGGTTCCTCCAATCGCAATTGCAATCGCATCCTTATTGTTCAAGAACAAGTTTACAGAGCAGGAACGCAAGGCAGGTCCTACAAACTTCGTTATGGGACTTTCCTTTATCACAGAGGGAGCAATTCCATTCGCCGCAGCCGATCCGTTACATGTCATTCCGGCATGTGTGGTTGGTGCAGGTGTCGCTGGTGGACTTTCCGCAGCGTTTAACTGTACACTGATGGCGCCTCACGGTGGAATCTTCGTATTCCCGGTTGTTGGACACGCCGCAATGTATCTTCTCGCACTGGTAGTCGGAAGTATCATTTCCGCACTCCTGCTCGGAGTATTAAAGAAGAAAGTAGTCGCATAATATAAGGTCACACGACCGAAGGATTTTATACCATATAATTTTTATATAGGATTGTAAAGTCCAATATTGTAGATAGAGTTGCGGGACACTACACAATTCTAAAGCAGACCATTGGAACACGCCGGCACTTAATGAACGGCAAACGTGTTTGACGTGAATTTAGTGTCCGCTGCGTGTGGAAGTGAGCGAGAGCGCGTCTGCGTAGAATGTGTAGTGTACGCAACTCGAAAAGAAAACATAGATGTTGGAATAACCATAAAAGAAAAGGAGAATAAAATTATGAGAGAGTTTAGTTATGTAATCACAGATGCACAGGGAATTCACGCAAGACCAGCCGGACAGCTTGTAAAGCTCGCAGCCGCTTATCCTTGCAAGGTAACAATCGCAAAGGACGGAAGAAGCGTTGACGCAAAGCGTATCATGGGCGTTATGAGCCTTGGCGCAAAGCAGGGACAGGAAGTGATCTTGCAGGCAGACGGTGAACAGGAAGATGAGGCAATCGCAGCACTCTCCGCATTCATGAACGAGAATCTGTAATTGATGTACGAAGAAAGGGAAGGTCTTATACAGCCGGGTGAGAGTATGCAGGAATTAAAAGGAAAAAGTGTATTTGGCGGAATTGCAATCGGTCGGATCTCCGTATATAACAAGGATGAAAGTACTGTCAAACGTGTAAAGATCGAGGACACAGCCGCAGAAGTAAAGCGATTTGAAGAGGCAAAGGAAACCGCGAAGGAGCAGTTACAGGCACTCTACGAAAAAGCACTGGTGGAAGTCGGAGAAGTCAATGCGATGATATTTGATGTACATCAGATGATGTTGGATGATCTTGATTATGTGGAAGCAATCACACACATGATCGAGAATCAGGGAATCAATGCCGAGTATGCGGTTGCAACGACAGGTGATAATTTCTCGAACATGTTCGCGGCGATGGACGATGATTATATGAAAGCACGTGCCGCGGATGTAAAAGATATTTCCAATCGCGTTGTGAAGATTCTGCAGGGAAAGAAAGATAGTGTATTAGATGGTGACGAACCGGTGATTCTGCTGGCAGATGATCTGGCACCGAGTGAGACGGTGCAGCTTGACAAGTCGAAGGTGCTTGCGTTTGTGACAAGACATGGTTCAACGAATTCCCATACAGCGATTCTGGCGCGGACGATGAATATTCCGGCACTGATCGGTGTTAAATTCGAGGAAAATGTCGACGGCAAATTCGCAATTGTCGATGGTTACAATGGCAATGTCTATGTAGAGCCAACCGATGATGTTGTGAAAGAATACGAGAGTAAGAAGCAGGAAGCCGAAGAGAAGAAACGCTTGCTGCAGGAACTGAAGGGCAAGGAAAATATCACACTCGATGGAAAGAAAATCAAGCTGTACGCGAACATCGGTGGTGTTGCGGATGTGGCATCTGCCCTGCAGAATGATGCAGAGGGCATCGGACTTTTCCGAAGCGAGTTCCTGTATTTAGAGAGCAATACATTTCCAACAGAAGAAGAACAGTTTCAGGCATATAAAACAGTTGCGGAGAATATGGCAGGCAAGAAAGTCATTATCCGTACACTGGATATCGGTGCCGACAAACAGGTGGATTATTTCAATCTGGATAAGGAAGATAACCCGGCAATGGGCTATCGTGCAATCCGTATCTGCCTGACACAGCCGGAAATCTTCAAGACACAGCTTCGCGCGATCTTTCGTGCAAGCTATTATGGAAATATCGGTGTCATGTATCCGATGATCATTTCCGTGGCAGAGGTGCAGAAGATTCATGCAATCGTGGACGAAGTGAAAGCCGAGTTAGATGCACAGGGACTTCCGTATGGAGATGTCGAGCAGGGTATCATGATCGAGACACCGGCCGCAGTTATGATGAGTGCAGAGCTTGCGAAAGAAGTTGATTTCTTCAGCATCGGAACGAACGATCTGACACAGTATACGCTGGCGATTGACCGTCAGAATCCGAAACTGGATGATTTCTACGATTCCCACCATCCTGCAATCTTACGTATGATTCAGATGGTGATCGACAATGGACATAAGGAAGGCTGCTGGGTCGGAATCTGCGGCGAGCTTGGAGCCGATACAACTCTCACAGAAACCTTCCTGAAGATGGGAATTGATGAGCTTTCGGTATCGCCATCCATGATATTCCCAGTAAGGGATAAGATCCGCAGCACGGATACAACCAAATAAAAAGCAATTGTACATTTTAGGGCAATCAACGTAAGCTATATCTTTTGACTCAGAAGCTCATTGCCTGCAAATATTGATAAAATCGCAAGGCGTAAGGACTGATCCATATATGCCTTGCGATTTTTCGTTTGTACAAGTATAGGTATCTGTGGTAGAATGGGCGTGGCAATGCAAATGAATAAAGCGTGCGTAAACCATCACGCTTCGTGTCGCAACATTAAATATGACAAGAAGGTTATAACATGTCAGAAACAGACAAATTACAGGAAAAACAAAAACTCCCAATCGGATTTATGGATTCGGGGCTTGGCGGATTAAGCGTCCTGCGCGAAGCCATAAAATTGATGCCGAAGGAAGATTTTATATATTATGGAGATTCCCTGCATGCACCCTATGGTGTAAAGCCGCAGGCGGAAATCCGGGATTTGACATTTGCAGTGGTAGAAAAACTGCTGGATATGGGAATCAAAGGATTAGCAGTTGCCTGCAACACAGCGACAAGCGCAGCCGTACGTTTGCTGCGAAATACATATCCGGAGCTTCCAATCGTGGGAATCGAACCAGCCGTGAAACCAGCCGTGACGGAAAGTCATGGAGGCAGAATCTTAGTGATGGCAACCCCGATGACACTCAAACAGGAGAAGTTTCAGAACCTTTTGGCAAAGTATCGGGAGCAGGCAGATATCGTTCCAGTCCAGTGTGACGGATTGATGGAGTTCGTCGAGCATGGCGATCTGGATGGACAGGAATTGGACGATTATTTCGCAGAAAAGCTATCACCAGTCCTGACCGACGACACAGAATCCATCGTTCTTGGCTGTACGCACTATCCGTTCCTGAAAAAAGAACTCCGCCATTTCCTTGGGGACCGTGACATCCATCTGATCGATGGCAGCCTTGGAACCTCCCGCGAACTCATGCGCCGCCTCAAAGTACAAGGCCTGCTGCGCACTGACGACCACAAAGGCAAGGTGCGGATTATGAATTCATCCGGAAGGCAGGAACTAATAGACTTGAGTCTAAAGTTACTGAATTTGCCTGACTACGAATGAGATTATATAGGGATAAGGTCGTAGATATCCCATCAAAAATGTATATGGATTTGGACACGATTGCCAATTCTTAAGCAGACCGTTGAAGCACGCTGGTACTTAATGAACGGCAAACTTGTTTGTCGTGAATTTAGTACCACTGCGTGATGAACCGAGCGGAAGCGTGTCTGCGAAGAATGGCAATCGCGTCCAAATCTGGATAGATGATAGGAGCATTCAAAATGAACATCGTAACCGTCGATGAAATCACAAAAGCATATGGCGAGCGCAAGCTCTTTGATAAAGCGTCCTTCTTTTTACAGGAAGGCGAAAAAGCCGGAATCATCGGAATTAACGGCACAGGCAAATCCACCCTTCTGAAGATCATTGCAGGCATAGAGAAACCAGATTCTGGAAACGTGATACTGGCAAATCATTATACAGTACAATATCTGCCACAGACACCGGAATTTGAACCGACAGATACCGTGCTGCAGGCAGTGGTGCGGGGACATGCCACAGAGGAAAACCACTGGACGGTCGAGAGCGAAGCCAAAACGATGATGACGAAGCTTGGCATTACGGATTTTGAAGAGACATGTGGACACTTATCCGGTGGACAGCGCAAACGTCTGGCGCTCGTATCGGCATTACTAGCGAAAGCAGATATATTACTGTTGGACGAGCCGACCAACCATCTGGACAGTGAGATGTCAACCTGGTTAGAGGACGAACTGCGCGCATACAAAGGCTCGATCATTATGGTAACCCATGACCGATATTTTCTTGACAGCGTGGCGAACCGGATCATCGAAGTGGATAAAGGACAGATCTATTCGTATGCAACAAACTATTCTGGATTTTTGGAGGGAAAGACGCTCCGTGAGGATATCTTAGATGCACAGGAACGCAAACGGCAGTCGATTCTGCGTGTGGAGCTTGAATGGGTAAAGCGTGGAGCCAGAGCGCGTTCAACAAAACAGAAGGCAAGACTGGAACGCTACGAGGAGATGAAAGGCAAATCCGCACCAGTGAAGGATGCACAGGTAGAGATCGGTTCTGTTTCCTCACGTCTTGGACGGACAACGGTGGAGCTTGACCATATTGAAAAAAGTTTTGACGGAAAGACGATCATTCATGATTTTACATATCATTTCTTAAAGGATGACCGGATTGGAATCGTTGGTCGAAATGGCTGTGGCAAGAGTACGCTGCTTAAGATCATGCAGGGGATTTTAGAGCCAGACAGCGGAAGTGTTGTGATTGGTCCGACAGTGAAAATTGGCTATTTCGCACAGGAAATCCAGCTTGGCAAGGATATGGACCCGAACCAGCGTGTGATCGATTACATCCGCGATGTGGCGGAATATGTAGAGACAGACGAAGGAAAGATTACTGCGGCAAGACTGCTGGAGCGGTTCTTGTTCCGTGGCGAAGACCAGTATGGCCTGATCGGAAAATTATCGGGTGGTGAGCGCAGACGGTTGTATCTGTGCAAGGTTTTGATGTCTGCACCGAATGTCCTTATATTGGATGAGCCGACGAATGATCTGGACATCACGACACTTACGATATTGGAAGATTATCTGGATTCGTTCCAGGGAATCGTTGTTGCAGTCAGCCATGACCGCTATTTCTTAGATCGTGTAGTACGCCGCATCTTCGCATTCCGCCCGGACGGAACACTCTGGCAGAGCGAGGGTGGTTACACCGATTACGAGACACGGGTTCTGTATGAACAACAGGCGGCAGAGAAATCTGCGGGAGCGAAGACAGAGACGGCTGAATCGAAGACAGGAAAGTCGGATAACTGGAAAGAAAAACCGCGCACGAAGAAGCTGAAGCTTTCGTATCAGGAACAGCGGGAATATGATACGATTGAAGATGATATTGCGACATTGGAGCAGAGGATAGAAGAGAATAAAATTGCAATGGAAAAAAATGCCAGCAATTCCTCCGAACTGCAACGGCTCTATGAAGAGCAGGAACAACTCGAACAAACGCTGGCTGAAAAGATGGATCGGTGGATGTATCTGGAAGATCTGGTTGCACAGATTGCTGCGCAATCATAGCTGTTACGATTCGTATTCTTCCAGATCCGGAGATTCACAGCTTGTATGTAAATCCCGGTACTTCTTCGGTGTGAGTCCATATAACTCCTGGAAAGAGCTTGTAAAATGGCTCTGGGAGGAGAAGTTTAAGTACTCTGAAATTTCAGAGATGGAATAATTACTATATTGCAACAGATGTGCCGCAGTTTTCAAACGCTCGGTCTTGATGTAAGCGGAGATGGACACATCCATTTCCTTTTTGAACAAACGGGAGAGATACGTCGGATTCATATTCAGGTATTCTGCGATGCTTTCTAAGCGAAGCTCCTGTTGCAGGTTTGCCTGAATATAGTCGACACATTTGACAATCTGCTTGGAATAGATACCTTTGCTGCGGTTGTCCTGCATTGCTTTTGTATAGCTCATGATCATTTCAGTCTGAATCTTGTCAACTTCTTCCTTTTTCTTGCACACGTCCATGCGCTGGATAAATATGTCGCTCATGCTGTAAGCAATCTCGCGTGGAAGACCATACTGTGCACAGAAGCGGCTTGTCATGGCTGCAAGGATTACAAAGTGATACTTGGCATTCTGTAATGGATCGGCAGATAACACACCATTTTTGTCATTACCGGTTGTGTAGCCTTTGTGTTCCTCGTATTCTTTATGACGGGCTTTTACCTCCTCCATGTTGCCATTGGCGATTGCTTTGTAGATGCCAAATTCTTTCTCGTAGTCCAGATGGCGGCTTTGCTCCTGTTGTTGTTGGAATAATTTCATGTTTACTTCTTTGTCAATATTCATAGATACTCCTTCTAAAAATCTTAATAATTCTCTCTTTTTAAATTTTTTTATAGTATATCATAATAGTGCAAAAAAAGACATATATTTGATATAAAAAACCAAAAAAAATCTGTATTATACAACCATAGACTTCAAGAGATACATTTCTACAAAAGATAACTCGTGTAGAGACGAATCGACAAAAGAGGAAGGAAGTCTTATGAGATTGGTATAAAGCATGAGAATGCTTTATATATATAGAATCCCCCCAAGATTCATATTAGTGTCACAAGACACACATTTCTCCTTCGCGTTATTTGATAACGCAGCTGGCGGTCAACTATCCCCAAGTTGACCGCTTTTGCATTTTCAGGATTTCTTTTACTTACATTCGTTTGAGATTTCATCTGCGATTTTACTGATGATAGAGACAACACGATCCTGGTCGATGGTCGAATACTGCTCGTAGGCATGGTAACAGCCCTGTACTAAAATCGTGATAAGAATATTGGCGCGGAGATCGGTGCGGTATTTTGGACATTTCTCGTATAATGCATTTTTGAGGGAGGTTTCCAGTCCTTCGGTGAGTGCGCTGACACGAGAGCCGGAAAAGACAATCCGGAAATTATGCCCCTGATCGATCGCTTTCTGGAACAACTGCTTTGTGACCTCACCGGTATGGGTAAGGATATTTTCCGGGTAAGGGAGTTCCTTTAACATCTCCTGAATCATGGACTGTTCAATACGTTCGGACAGGTCGTACATATCCCGGTAGTGCAGGTAGAAGGTCTGTTTGCTGATCTGGGCACGTTCTGTCAGCTCCTTGACGGTAATTTTCTCCAAAGGATATTTCTCCCGAAGTTCGATGAATGCCTGAAAAATATTCTGTCTTGTTTTCTGTATGCGTAAATCCATATCCGGTTCCTCCAGTTGTATAATATGCTTGCTTGACGATATAGAAAGATGCGTCAATTACTTTACTTGATTATAATATTATACAAAAGTAAAATTGGGTACGTCAAGATGAAAAATCAAAGATAAATCGAGGGAGAAAAAGGTTTTCATTTTTCATGAAATTTGGTATGATAAAAAGGATAAAATAATGGAGATACTATGCGATGACGAAGAAACAACGAGCCGCTATAATTATAGAGCGTTTGCGGGAAGCATACCCGGATGCCACATGTACTTTGGAGTATGATGAAGCGTGGAAGCTTCTGGTCGAGGTCCGGCTTGCTGCACAGTGTACGGATGCCAGAGTGAATATTGTCGTGCAGGATCTGTATGCGAAATATCCGACAGTGGCAGCACTTGCTGAGGCGAAGCCAGAGGATGTGGAGGCAATCGTGCGTCCGTGTGGACTTGGAAGAAGCAAGGCGAAGGATATCTGTGCCTGCATGAAGGTGTTGCACGAGAAATATCAGGACAATGTACCGGATGATTTTGACGCGTTGCTGGCACTTCCGGGCGTTGGAAGAAAGAGTGCAAACCTGATCATGGGCGATGTGTTCGGTAAACCTGCGATCGTGACGGATACACATTGTATTCGTCTGGTGAACCGGATGGGACTTGTGGATGGCGAGAAAGATCCGAAGAAGGTCGAGATGGCATTGTGGAAGATCATCCCACCGGAAGAGGGCAGTGATTTATGTCACCGGTTGGTATATCATGGCAGAGATGTGTGCAGTGCGCGCACGAAGCCGCATTGTGATGTGTGCTGTCTGCAGGATATTTGTAAGAAATGTGGCGTTAAATAGACAGGAGGCTATACATGGCAGTCAAATATAGAGAGTTTAAATTTCATTCACATGCAGATAAGCTAGAGATTCATGCGATGACAGTTGCGCCGGAAGCAAAGATCATCGGTGTGGTGCAGATTCTGCATGGAATGTGTGAACACAAGGAACGGTATTATGATTTTATGAAGTATCTGGCAGAGAAAGGGTATCTGTGTGTGATCCATGACCATCGTGGACATGGCAGCAGCGTCGTGAGTGACGCAGATCTTGGGTACTTCTACGATGCTGGATATGATGGCTTGATCGAAGATGCACATCAGGTGACAGAACTGATTAAAGAGAGTGTCGGAGATGTGCCATATATTCTGCTTGGACACAGTATGGGTTCTCTCGTAGCCCGCTGTTATCTGAAGCGGTATGACGATGAGATCGACAAGGCAGTGATCGTCGGAAGTCCTTCGATGCGGCATGGCATTGCACCGGGACTGCGGTTATTGAAGATTCTCCGTGGATGCAAGGGCAGGCGCAAGCACTCAAAGCTTATGGATCACATTATGATGAATTCGAGCTATGAGAGACGGTTTAAGAAGGAGAAATTACAGCATGCGTGGATCAATTCTGATCGCGATGCGGTAGAAAAATACAACAACGACCGGTATTGCAATTTCACATTTACATTAGATGGCTATGAGAATCTGGTCTATCTTCTGCAGGAGACATACAGTAAGGATGGCTGGCAGATGAAGCATAAGGATCTGCCAATCAAGTTCTTCTCCGGCAAGGATGATCCATGTGCGATCAGTCCAAGTGATTTTGGAAAAGCAATTCATTTTATGAAGGATCTTGGATATACGGATGTCCGGGGCGCGATGTACAAGGGTATGCGTCATGAGATTTTGAATGAAAAAGGCAGAAAACGGGTATATCAAGACATATATGATTTTATAAAAAATTAAACGGTAAGAGTGGAACTATGAAAGTCAGAATGGCAGTTGAACAACCAAATAAGGACGCATTTATCGAGCAGGTGATGCGCAAATATCATTTTTCCACAGAAGAAAAAGAAGCGTTGCAGCAGGTATATGAGAAGGTTCGCATTTACATGGCACCGTATGCAATCTATCGGATCAACACACGGATGCGGGGCGTTCCGCTTCTCGATGCAGAACAGTCGGCGCTTGTGGCGATGACACTTGGCGAAGGTGTGGACCGTCTGCAGGAATATTATGAGCGGGAGCATGCGTTATCGGAAAGCTATATGGTTGAGTGTGTAGCAAATGAGCTGCTTTTGCAGATGTATGCGGATTTCAATCAGAGCTATCCGAAATTCCATCGCCGCTATGTGAAGCGGTATGTATTTGTCGGAGAGGAAATTCCTCTGGATGGGATGCAGGCACTCCTTATGGAAGTGTACGGCAGACAGCCGGCAGACATCGGACAGGAAAATGATATCACGGCAAATGAATATGGCGTGTTACAGCCATCAAAAAGCGTGGTGTTTTTTGCCCTACTATCCGATAATCCAGGGCAGCAGTGTCAGGGAATCTGTATGAACTGCGGGAATCTGGAATGTGAGAACCGTATGCAGGAGGCAAGGCAGATACAGGTGCGCATGGAAACACAGGAGATGGCGGCTGCTGTGGAACCGGAACAGAAGTTAAATTACGGATATCAGAGAATATTTGGACAAAAGTGAGGAACGGGAATTGGAGAAACAAAAGAAACGCTATATTATGGCGCTTGATGCCGGTACAACAAGCAACCGTTGTATCTTATTTGATAAGAGTGGTAAGATCGTGAGTATGGCGCAGAAAGAATTTACACAGATATTTCCGCAGCCAGGCTGGGTGGAGCATGACGCAAATGAAATCTGGTCGACGCAGCTGGGTGTGGCAGTGGAGGCGATGTCCAAGATCAATGTGACGGCAGAGGATATCGCAGCTATTGGAATTACGAACCAGCGGGAGACAACGATCATCTGGGATAAGAAGAACGGACAGCCAATCTGCAATGCGATCGTCTGGCAGTGCCGGAGAACCGCAGAATATTGTGAAGCGTTGCTTGGACAGACGATGACGGATGCAGAAGGGAATGTGCGTCCAATCAAAGATATGATCCAGCAAAAGACCGGTCTGATCTTAGATCCGTATTTCTCTTCGACAAAGGTAAAATGGGTGTTAGATCATGTGCCACAGGCAAGGCAGCGCGCGGAAGCCGGAGAGCTGTTGTTCGGAACGGTTGAGACATGGCTCATCTGGAAGCTGACCGGCGGAGCGGTGCATGTGACAGATTATTCCAATGCATCGCGGACGATGATGTTCAATATTCATACGCTCCAGTGGGATGCAGATATCTTAAAACTGCTTGATATTCCGGAATGCATGCTGCCAGAGGTGCGTTCGAACAGTGAAGTCTATGGTTATACATGTACGAATCTGCTGGGCGGCGAAATCCCGATCGCGGGTGCCGCAGGCGATCAGCAGGCAGCGCTCTTTGGACAGAATTGCTTTCAGGCGGGCGATGCGAAGAATACATATGGAACGGGCTGTTTCCTTCTGATGAATACCGGTGAGACACCGATCCTTTCTAAGCACGGGCTTGTAACGACGATCGGCTGGGGCAGAGAAGGAAAGATCAATTATGCACTCGAAGGTTCGATCTTCGTTGCAGGCGCAGCGATACAGTGGCTGCGTGATGAGATGGAATTTATCCGGGATGCGGCACAGAGTGAGGAACTTGCCACGCAGGTAGATGATACGGCAGGGTGTTATGTTGTTCCGGCATTTACCGGGCTTGGCGCTCCATATTGGGACAGTTACGCGCGTGGTACGATCGTGGGATTGACACGCGGTGTGAATAAAAAACATATCGTGCGGGCAACGCTTGATTCGATCGCTTATCAGGTGGCGGATGTGCTTACGGCGATGAATCAGGATTCCGGGATTCATCTGCAATCGCTGAATGTGGATGGCGGAGCCAGTGCGAATAACTATCTGATGCAGACGCAGGCAGATATCATACAGGTTCCGGTCAGGCGTCCGGTATGTGTGGAGTCGACAGCGCTCGGAGCGGCATATCTGGCGGGACTGGCTGTTTCCTATTGGAAGGATATGGACGAGATCCGAAGTAACGCACAGATCGAGCGGATATTTGAACCACAGATCACAGAAGAAGAGAAGAATGAGCGTGTGCGCGGCTGGGAAAAGGCTGTGCGGACATCATTTGACTGGGCTAAAGGAGAGTGACAGACATGAATCCAATGAATTTTATGAAAGCAAAAGGACTGTTGACGCAGTTTACAACGAGTCATCCGAAGCTTCCGGCATTTTTCAAGGCGGCATCATCGCAGATTGGTGAAGGTTCAATCATAGAGATCAGTGTGACAACGGCAGAAGGGAAGAATCTCTGTACGAACATGAAGGTGAGACCGGAAGATATGCAGCTTGTTGAAGAGTTGAAGAATCTTTCAAAGTAATTGATTCTTGCTTTGAGGAACCGATGCAAATGTGGTAGAATTATAAGCGGGACAGGATATAAATACAAAACATAGGAGGAAAGCGCTTTATGGAAGAAAATATAAGAGAAGCGATGACTGCGGCGCATGATAATATGCAGGAGAAGATGCAGGAAAAAGTCGCTGAAGTAAAAAATACGCTGGATAGTCTGGAGGGAACGAGCCGGGCGAACCGGTTCACGGTAACCGGGTATACGATTTACAATGCAGTTTTGCTGGCATGCTATCTTGTGGAGGTGATCAAGGGTAGTCGTACAGGTGGATATTTTGCTATCTTTGCGGCACTTTCCATCCTGCCACTGGCAGCAATCTGGATCGTATATAAGCGGAATCCGGCGAGTGAAAATCTGAAACGGATTTTGATTTATTCATATGCAGTATTTTACACCTTTACGATATTTACAACCGTGTCTCCGGTTGCATTTGTGTATGGTGCACTTGTTAGTTTGTTCGTCATTGTATATGGAGAGAAACGATTGAGCTTTGGTGCAGCGGGAGGAATCTTCCTCCTTAACCTGATCCATGTGATTTATATGGCAGCAAATGGCATGATTACGTCGCAGGATCTTCCGGATGTTGAGATCCGGATCGGTTTTACATTGCTGTTCGCGTTGTTTATGGTGATGGCGACAAATGTTATCATCTCGAATAATGAAGCGAAGATGAAGGCTATCACACAGGAGAAGGAGTCTGTATCAGCAATGTTAGAGCAGATTCTGGAAATCTCTGAGAATATGATCGGAGATATTCTGACAGTTTCGGAGAAGATGACAACGCTGGAGGATTCGGTTACAAAGACAAAGGCATCCATGGAAGAAGTAACAAATGGAACGAACGATACCGCAGATTCGGTACAGTCCCAGCTTCTTAAGACAGAAGAAATCCAGCAGGTAATCGAGCGTGTGGAACATGTATCCGATACGATCGAGAGCGATATGGATGAGGCGAGCGAGGAGGTTGCACAGGGAAAGAATAAGATTGACGAACTGATCTCACAGGTGGAGACAAGCGATGAGGCGAGCAAGAAGGTGGCAACGGAGCTTGACAAACTGACAGCGTACGCAAGCCAGATGCAGGGAATCGTCGATATCATCGGGAACATCACCGATCAGACAAGCCTTCTTTCCTTGAATGCAAGTATCGAGGCAGCAAGAGTCGGCGAAGCAGGTAAGGGCTTTGCAGTCGTTGCATCTGAGATTTCTGCTCTTGCAGACCAGACCCAGGAAGCGACGGTCAACATCGCCGAACTGATTGGAAATATTTCAGAGGAACTGACAGAGGTTGTAAATGTTGTCAGCTACCTGATTGATAACAATAAATTACAGAGCATCGCAGCGACTGAGACTGCATCCAGCTTCGAGACGATTGCAAGCCGGACACAGGATATCCATCAGTTGACAGAGGAGCTGACCGGGTTGGTATCTTCTCTGGCACAGTCGAATGAGGCAATCGTGGATAGTATCCAGACAATCTCGGCAGCAACCGAGGAAGTGACAGCACATTCAAGCGTAACACTTGAGAGCAGCGAGGAGAACAGCTCGATTGTTGTAGAGGTTGGTGATATCGTCGAAGAATTGCAGGCACTTGCAGAACGTCTGAGTGCATTAAGCTAACATGGTTTTGACAAAGGAAAAATAACTGAAAAAAGGTTATTGACATTTTTTCTGAAGTAGAGTAGTATGAGCCTATCAAAAATGAATAGTGACACGAAACCAATGATGTGGAGATAACGTTACATCGTGCACGTACAGAGAATCCGGGAGGCTGAGAACCGGGTCGGACGCAGGGTAGCAAATGGACCACGGAGGGCATAGTCAAAGGAGCATCCGCTCTGAGTATTCTATGACGTTCGCATACGTTAGTTGCAGGGAATATGATAGTATTCTGAAAGAGCATGGGAGGAAACTCTCATGAAACAAGGTGGCACCGCGGGAATTCCGTCCTTGACAAAAGTATATTTTGTCAAGGACTTTTTTATTGCAATGAATAAATTATTGGAACCATGTCACGAAGAAAGGAGTTTGGAGATGATCAGACCAATATTAGAAGAAGCAATGCAGTATCAGAAGGATTACAAGGTTGTTCCGGTGTTAAAGGAAATCTATTCCGATATCCGCACACCGATGCAGGTACTGAAGATACTGAAAAAAGCAAGCAAGCATTGTTATATGTTAGAGAGTGTGGAGAATCAGGAAAACTGGGGACGTTATACATTCCTTGGTTATAAGCCAAAGCTTTGTGTGACATGCATGAACGGAACGCTGAAAGTTACTGATGTGAACGGAACGGTTATCCGCGAGGAAATGGTACAGCATCCGGAAGCCTGTATCAACGAGATTCTGGCAGATTACAAGAGTCCGAAGATCGAAGGATTCCCGACATTTACCGGCGGACTGGTTGGGTATTTTGCATATGATTACATCAAATACAGCGAACCGAAGCTGAATCTGGATGCGGAAGATGAGGAAGGGTTTAACGATGTAGATCTGATGCTGTTCGATAAGGTGATTGCATTTGACAATGTGAAGCAGAAGCTGCTCATCATCGCGAATGCGAAGACGGATATCTTGACGGAGAATTACATCCATGCGGTGGAAGAAATATCCGAGATCATTGAACTGATCAAGCATGGAGAGGAAGCAGAGGTAGAACCGGCGAAGATGACATCCGAATACAGGAAGCTGTTCGATAAGGAAGACTTCTGCAACATGGTGGAAAAAGCAAAGAATTACATCTACGAAGGAGATATCTTCCAGGTTGTATTATCGAACCGGCTGGAAGCGGATTTCTCCGGAAGCCTGCTGAATACTTACCGGGTACTTCGTACGATCAACCCATCGCCGTATATGTTCTACTTCAGCGGCGATGACATCGAGGTAGCGGGAGCTTCCCCGGAGACATTGGTGAAGTTGGAAAATGGTGTGTTACATACCTTCCCATTGGCGGGAACGAGACCGAGAGGAAAGACGAAGGAAGAAGATCTCAAAAACGAAGAGGAACTTTTAGCAGACGAGAAAGAGCGATCCGAACATAATATGCTCGTTGATCTCGGAAGAAATGATATCGGCAAGATCAGCAAGTTCGGAAGCGTGGAAGTGGAGAAATACATGAGCATCGAGCGGTATTCGCATGTGATGCATATCGGTTCTACGGTACGCGGGGAACTGCGGGACGACTGCTCCGTGACAGATGCGGTCGATGCAATCCTTCCGGCAGGAACCTTGTCTGGCGCACCGAAGATCCGTGCCTGTGAGATTATCAATGAACTTGAGAACAACAAACGCGGCATCTACGGGGGAGCAATCGGATATATTGATTTTACCGGAAACTTAGATACCTGTATCGCGATCCGGATCGCATATAAGAAGAACGGAAAGGTATTCGTACGAAGCGGAGCCGGAATCGTGGCAGACAGTGTGCCGGAGAATGAATATCAGGAATGTATCAACAAGGCAAAGGCTGTGATGAAAGCAATCGAGATCTCACAGGAAATGACAGACTAAGAAAGGAGATGGCAGCATGATATTACTGATTGATAATTACGATAGTTTTTCTTACAACTTGTATCAGCTTGTCGGAATGATCCGGCCGGACATCAAGGTAATAAGAAATGATGAGATGACGATTGCGGAGATCGAAGCACTGGCACCGGATCACATCATCGTATCACCGGGACCGGGCAGACCAAAGGATGCCGGAATCTGTGAGGAAGTCATTGATTACTTCAAAGGGAAGATTCCAATCTTCGGGGTGTGTCTCGGACATCAGGCAATCTGCGAGACATTCGGCGGCGAGATCGGATATGCGAAGAAGCTGATGCACGGAAAGATGTCTATCGTTGATCTCGACACCGACAGCGCCATCTTCAAGGGGATGGAACCAAAATTACAGGCGGCCAGATATCATTCACTTGCCGCAGAGGAAGACAAGCTTCCGGCGGAGCTGAAGGTAATCGCCCGCTCGGAGGATGGCGAGATCATGGCAGTGGAGCACCGGAACTACCCGGTATACGGCGTACAGTTCCACCCGGAGTCAATTCTGACCCCCGATGGAAGGAAAATTATGGAGCGGTTTTTGAGTATGAAATAAGGAGGACAAAGCGATGATAAAAGAAGCGATCAGCAAAGCAATGAATAAAGAGAATCTGACAAGAGAGGAAGCCCTTCAGGTTATGAAGGAGATCATGAGCGGCGAGGCAGAACAGTCACAGGTCGCAGCATTTCTGGTAGCTCTGCATATGAAGGGGGAGACAGCCGAGGAGATTTCTGCCTGTGCCGAAGGTATGCGAAGCTTCGCAACGAAGCTCGACCGTGGCGATATGGATGTGATTGATATCGTCGGAACCGGTGGAGACCGTTCGAATACATTTAATATTTCGACTACTGCAGCAATCGTAACTGCAGCGGCAGGTGTGGCAGTTGCCAAGCACGGAAACCGAGCCGCTTCGAGCAAATGCGGAACCGCCGATTGCCTTGAGACACTCGGTGTCAATCTGATGCTTGAGCCTGAGAAGAATGCGAAGGTGCTGAAGGATACAAACCTGTGCTTCCTGTTCGCACAGAAATATCATCCGGCAATGCGTTATGTTGGTCCGGTGAGAAAAGCAATCGGCGTTCCGACCGTGTTTAATATTCTGGGACCTCTGACAAACCCTGCTTATAATACATACCAGCTGCTCGGCGTGTACAGCGAGGAGCTGCTTGACACGGTAGCGAATGCGCTGAAGGATCTTGGTTTAAAGCATGCGATGGTTGTCTATGGCAAGGATTGCTTGGATGAGATTTCCATGAGTGCGGATACTGAGGTTTGCGAGCTTGCCGATGGTAAAGTCACGAAGTACACGATCACGCCGGAACAGTTCGGATTCACACGATGCAGGAAGGAAGACTTGGTTGGAGGAACACCGGAAGAAAATGCAGAATTTGTGAAGGAAATCCTCGAAGGAAAGGTAACGGGTGCGAAGCTTGATGCCGTGTTGATCAACGCGGGTGCAGCCATCCATGTTGCAAAAAATGTGAGCATGGAGGAAGGTATCAAAGAGGCACGCGAGATGATCACAAGCGGCAAGGCGCTTGCGACTATGGAACAGTTTATCGCCGAAACAAACGCAGCATAAGGGAGTTTGAGCATGATATTAGAAGAGATAGCAGAAAAGACACGGGCACGTGTGGAAGAAGACAAGAAGAACATACCGTTTGTGGATATGCGGAATGAAGCAGAGCGGCTGGCAGCGGAATTATCGAAGGAAAAATGCCCGAAGTTATTTCCGTTCTACCAGGCTCTGAAGAGGCCGGGAATCTCGTTTATCTGTGAGGTGAAGAAGGCGTCTCCGTCGAAGGGTGTGATCGCAGAGGAATTTCCGTATCTCCATATTGCGAAGGAATATGAGATAGCCGGTGCATCGGCAATCTCGTGCCTGACGGAACCGTATTATTTTCAGGGAAAAGATGTGTACCTGAAAGAAATCACCGAGCATGTAAAGATTCCGGTATTGAGAAAAGATTTTACGGTTGATCCGTATATGATCTATCAGGCACGGACGCTTGGCGCATCGGCAATCCTGCTGATCTGTTCGCTGCTTTCCCAGTCGGAGTTAGAAGAGTATCAGGCGATTGCAACGGAGCTTGGCATGTCGGCGTTAGTCGAGGCACACGATGAGCGGGAAGTGGAGATGGCGCTTCGCGCGGAGGCATCCATCATCGGTGTGAACAACCGGAATCTGAAGACATTTACTGTGGATATCAACAATTCCGCCAGGTATCGGAAGATGGTGCCGAAGGAAGTCGCATTTGTCTCGGAGAGCGGAATCAAGACGGCTGAGGATATTGCGAAGCTTCTGAAAAATGGTACGGATGCAGTGCTGATCGGTGAGACGCTGATGCGCAGTGAGAACAAGAAGCAGGCATTAGATGAATTGCGGGGAATATAGGCACGTGTCCTGGAATCGAATTGGCGTGCGAAGCAGGAGAAAGATGAACAGGCTGGAAGGAAAGTAAAATGCAGAAGATAAAATTATGCGGCATGATGAAGCCGTGCGATATCGAATATGCGAATCGGGTCAAACCGGATTTTGTCGGATTCATATTTGCGAATACAAGACGGAAGATCAGTGCCGCGCAGGCGAAGCAATTCCGGGAAGCATTGGATGCGGAGATTCCGGCAGTCGGTGTGTTCGTGAATGAAGATATTTCCGTGATCACATCGCTCGTGCAGAATGGATGTATCGACATGATCCAGCTGCATGGTGAGGAAGATGCGGATTATATCAGACGTCTGCGTGAGATATGTGATGTGCCGGTTATAAAGGCGGTCAAGGTACAGATGGTCGAGCAGATACGGCAGGCGGCGGCACTTCCGGTTGATTACCTGCTGTTAGATACCTACCGCAAGGGTGTACTTGGCGGAACCGGAGAGGCGTTTGACTGGGAACTGCTGCGGGAGGCAAAGATAGTAGCCGGAGATACCGCAGAAGGAGAGTTGTTCGGAAAGCCGTATTTCTTAGCGGGCGGACTTCATGCGGGGAACCTGCGGGAGGCAGCAGCACTTGGAAGCTACGGGCTGGATGTAAGCTCCGGAATCGAGACAGACGGAAGCAAGGACTTTACCAAGATGGTCGAAGTTATGGAACTGGTGAGAAAATTTTAGATGTACTTTGTTCCGTACGCAGTTATTATTCGTTATTCACATTTCTATATTCGATGTATTGAAACTAAGAAGTACTAGATGTTCTGATGAGTTGTTTTGGCAACGGACGCAACCGCCGCCAATTCGCCATCCGTGGCTCAGTGGCGGCTTGTTTGAACATCGTGTTCAAACATTGCTGAAAAGTACAGAACATCAAGAACTTCTAAGTTCCAAACATATGAATATAGAAATGTGAATATCGAATATTATAACATGCGTACGGAACAGATTTACTACTACAAAGATATACATTTCTAAGGAGGATAAGACATGTCGAAAGGAAGATTTGGAATTCATGGCGGTCAGTATGTACCGGAAACGATCATGAACGCCGTCAATGAATTGGAAGCAACCTATAATAAATACAAGGATGATCCGGAATTCAACCGGGAGCTGACCGAGCTGTACAATGAGTACGCAGGCAGACCGAGCAGACTTTATTATGCAGAGCGCATGAGCAAGGATTTGGGTGGAGCTAAGATCTACCTGAAGCGCGAGGACTTAAACCACACCGGTTCCCACAAGATCAACAATGTACTCGGACAGATGCTTCTGGCAAAGCGCATGGGTAAGACGCGTGTGATCGCAGAGACCGGTGCCGGTCAGCATGGCGTTGCAACGGCAACGGTTGCAGCCATGATGGGCATGAAGTGTGAGATCTTCATGGGTAAGGAAGACACGATCCGTCAGGCATTGAATGTATACCGGATGCGTCTGCTTGGCGCAAAGGTACATGCGGTGGAAAGCGGGACCGGTACTCTGAAAGATGCGGTTTCCGAGACATTCCGTGAGTGGACTAGCCGGATTGACGATACGCATTATGTGCTTGGTTCGGTTATGGGACCATATCCATTTCCAACGATTGTGCGTGATTTCCAGTCGGTAATCAGCCGTGAGATCAAGCAGCAGATTATGGAGAAGGAAGGCAGACTTCCGGATGCCGTGCTTGCCTGTGTTGGTGGTGGCTCCAATGCGATCGGTGCATTCTACCATTTTATTGAGGACAAGAGCGTGCGTCTGATCGGTTGTGAGGCAGCCGGACGCGGTATTGATACATTCGAGACAGCAGCAACCTTAAATACCGGACGTCTTGGAATCTTCCACGGCATGAAATCTTATTTCTGTCAGGATGAATACGGACAGATTGCCCCGGTTTATTCGATTTCCGCAGGTCTAGACTATCCGGGCATCGGACCGGAGCATGCATACCTGCATGACATCGGCAGAGCGGAATATGTGGCAATCACAGACGATGAGGCGGTTGATGCATTTGAATATCTCTCGAAAATCGAGGGAATTATCCCAGCCATTGAGAGTGCGCATGCGGTTGCTTACGCAATGAAGCTTGCACCACAGATGGACAAGGATCAGATTATGGTTATCAATATTTCCGGACGCGGCGATAAGGACGTAGCAGCGATCGCCCGTTACAGAGGGGAGGATCTTCATGAGTAATATAGCAAAAGCATTTGAACATGGAAAAGCGTTTATTCCGTTTATCACATGCGGATACCCGGACTTAGAAACAACAGAGAAAATCGTTTATGCAATGGTTGACGCAGGGGCTGACCTGATAGAGCTTGGAATCCCATTTTCAGACCCGACGGCAGAAGGTCCGGTTATTCAGGAGGCAAATATCCGTGCGTTGGCCGGTGCGGATAAGGTGACGACAGACAAGGTGTTCGATCTGGTGCGCAGGCTGCGCCAGAAGGTCACGATTCCGATGGTATTTATGACTTACGCAAATGTTGTATTCTCTTATGGTTCAGAGAGATTTATCTCGACCTGTAAGGAAATCGGCATCGATGGATTGATCCTGCCGGATATCCCATATGAGGAAAAAGAAGAGTTTGATCCGATCTGCAAGCAGTATGGTCTGGATCTTGTATCTTTGATCGCGCCGACTTCACACGAACGGATCAGCATGATCGCGAAGGAAGCAAATGGATTCGTCTACTGTGTTTCTTCGCTCGGTGTAACCGGAACAAGAACCGAGATTACAACCAATGTCGGCGAGATGGTCGAGCTTGTGAAGAAAGCGAAGGACATTCCTTGCGCAATCGGATTCGGAATCTCAACGCCGGAGCAGGCAAAGAAGATGGCTGCCTTCGCAGATGGCGTCATCGTCGGAAGTGCGATCGTGAAGATCATCGCAAAATACGGACGCGAGGCTGCACAGCCGGTGTTTGAGTATGTAAAGAGCATGAAGGATGCGATCTCGTAGAGGGGAAGTATTGATGCATTTCGGAGGAATTATTGATAGTTTCCGGGATGGTTGATGTTGGAGAAATTATTGATTTGGGTGTGAATCCGGAAATTGAATTGTAAAAACCCACAGGATGGGCGTAATCTACTGAAAAAAGAGGATTGCGCCCATTTTTGCATGTTGAAAATGAATTCATGAGCCAGATATGGGTGTAAGGAGGAGAAATCCGGATGCTACGCCCACGTGGTGGGTTTTCGGACGAAAATGTGGTTGAAAAAGCCCAGGTTAAAAATCTGATAACAAATGGGAATCTGGTAACAACATATAAGAATTTATGGAAATGGCTGTTGGAACTGGATGGAATTATGGTGATTTATGTGCAAATTACAAGTTATGTGCAATCCGCCTATAATACATAAAATATGAATGTAATTTTATATGTATGCGTGATAAAATAGAGAGCGAGAACTTTAATTTTCTGTTACTTATAAAGATGTGAGAAATTTAGTTTTAGCAGACGGACAAAATTGAATTCTAAATGGCAAGAAATATTCCTTTAATAGGCGTATCATTTAACCATACAGAAGAAAGGAAGTGAATGCATGGAATGGCTGACTGCAATCAGAAAATCAATTGATTATATAGAGAATCATTTGAATGATAACATCAGTGCGCAGGATGTGGCAGAGCAAGTGTATGTATCCCCTCTGCATTTTCAAAGAGGTTTTTTGATTATGACCGGATATTCTATATCAGAGTATATTCGTAATCGTAAGCTATACATGGCGGCGCTTGAGCTGAAAAAGGCGAATAGGAAAGTAATAGACGTGGCATTTGATTATGGATATGACACACCGGACAGCTTTACGAAAGCGTTTACCAGATTTCATGGGATTTCCCCTGTGCAGGTAAAACAGGGCGGCGATATAAGAACCTTTCTTCCGTTGAGTGTAAAAATTACAGTTCAAGGAGGAGATAAAATGGACTACAAGATTACAAAAATGTTTGGATTTAAGGTGATAGGCTTTGCGAAAGAGTTTTCCTTTGATACGGCATATGAGGAAATTCCGAAATATTGGGATGAAATCTGTGAAAAATATGCGGCTAATGTATATGCAGGTAATCCACCTGCAAATCCATATGAAAAGGCATTCGTGGAAAATTGTATAGGAGAATATGGCATTTGTATTGATGACGGAAAAGCAGCTGATAAGGGAAAATTTACATATCTGGTTGCAGGTAAATATGCCGGTGGAGAAGTTCCGGAAGGAATGATGCTATATGAGTTTGAACAGGGGGAATGGGCGGTGTTTGACTGCGTAGGAGCAATCCCGGAGGCACTTCAATCACTAAATACCAGAATATTTAAAGAATGGTTACCGGGTAACGCTGATTATGAGATAAGCGGAAATGCGAATGTGGAATGGTATGACTGTGTAAATGGAGAAAACACAGATGCTGATTACCACAGTGCTATCTGGATTCCGGTAAAAAGAAAATAATTCAGAATCTAACACAAAAGCGAGGAAAAACATGAACATCACAGTATATTTAGGAGCCTTTGAAGGAAAGGATGCGAGCCTGAAGCAGGCAGTGCGGGAGCTTGGAACGTGGATTGGTGCGAGCGGAAATGCGCTGGTATATGGCGGATCAAAATCCGGATTGATGGGGGAAATTGCAGAGAGCGTCCTACAGGCTGGCGGCACGGTGACAGGCGTGGAACCGAAATTTTTCATGGATGCGGAATTGCAATATGACAACTTGACGGAACTTATAGTCACAAATGATATGACGGAGCGGAAAACGAAGATGATCGAACTGGGGGATGCATTTATCGCATTTCCGGGCGGCACAGGAACGCTTGAAGAGATTTCGGAAGTGATGTCGAAGGTGTCGCTGAAGCAGTTGGACGCGCCATGCATCTTGTATAATCTGAATGGATATTATGACAGCTTGAAAGCACTGCTTGCGCATATGATCGAGATGGGACTCTCGACACCAGAGCGGCAGCAGGGTATCTATTTTGCGGATTCCCTGGAGGAAATCAAGCAGATAATAAACAGATATTGAGATGTTGGGTCAGGTAATAAAGATGCCATAGGATAGATGATATACGATGTTTTGTATCATGGCTGCTGTAAGATAAATCACTAAGCTAAAAAAGTACTCCCACGGGTGGATAAAACCTGCTCGTGGGAGTGTGATATACAAAGGCTCAAACTGAAAATAAGCAGTCAAACACTATTAGTTCAAAAAGACATGCATCAGAAACCCGATTAATATACAAACAGCAAATGTTATCAGTCCACTACCTATAACTAAAAGAATCTTCTGATATGGACGTTTACCTATTTCTCTCTGTTTTTGTATATCATCCAGTAGTCGCCCATCAGAAAATGCAACAATTTCTTTATACGTTTGAACATCATTGTCTTTTTTAATTTTTTCAAGCATAAAAGCGAAATACATTGAGATTCCCCAGATAATACACCAGGGAATGAGTGCCCAAACACCAAGTAACATGAATAACGGAACCGCTGAAACAGCAGTGGCGATCAACATTATAGTGTAGATTTTCCCATAACGGTTCATTTTTTCAATTTCTTCTTTTTGAATTACATCTTTCATAACTTCAATATCTCCTTTGATTAAATTGTCAAGAGAAATTTGAAAGGTTTCACTCAGTAATACCAAACTGTTCACATCTGGATAGCTTTTATCATTTTCCCAATTTGATATTGTTTGCCTGGAAACATAAACTCGTTCGGCTAACTCCTCTTGAGATAATTGTACTTCCTGACGATGTTTTTTAATTTGTTTTCCGAGTTCCATCTCTTCACCTCCTAGCATACTCATACTAATCAAAAAGTTATATTTTCGCTATCAAAGAGCTTTGACATCAAGGTTTTAGCGTGTCAAAAGTCTTTTACATCTCGTGAAATTCTCAATAATGTCCCATCTAAATCTGAAACATATAAACCATTCATGCATTTTCCACCGTAAGATTCAAATTTCACTCCTTCATTGTATCATGCACAATTCATACATTCCACTTATATTTTCTCGAAGATTCTTAAAAAGGTGGGCTGCCATACATAGCAATCCACTCATAACCTTTAGAAAGGGAAACACATGTATATCTGCTTGTTAATACTAGAATATATATAGGATTTTGTAAGGTTTCCTGTGGGATTTCGAGCATTCTTAGGTTTGCTATAATTTGTTAAATATGTTACAATTATTCTTGCGATTAAGCAATTTGTTATACAAATTTCACATAATATTTGAATTTTGTATACGAGCAGGAATTGTGTGATTGAAAGGAGAATGAATTATGGCAGTGAATCGTTTTGTATTGAATGGAATTTCTTATCATGGACATGGCGCGATTAATGAGATTCCTGGTATTGTGAAGTCAAAGGGATTTAAGAAGGCATTTGTAGCGTCTGATCCGGATCTGGTGAAGTTTGGCGTGACAGCGAAGGTGACCGATCTACTGAAGGAAAATAGCATAGAATATGAGTTATATTCTGATATCAAGCCGAATCCGACGATTGAGAATGTATTGCATGGTGTCGATGCGTATAAGGCTTCGGAAGCTGATTTTATGATCACCATTGGCGGTGGTTCATCCATGGATACAGGAAAAGCAATCGGTATTATTATCAACAATCCGGAATTTGCAGATGTTCGTTCTCTGGAGGGCGTTGCACCGACGAAGAAGCGGACGGTATTTACGATTGCGGTACCTACAACCGGTGGTACGGGTGCAGAGTCAACGATCAATTACGTAATTACGGATGTAGAGAAGAAGCGTAAGTTTGTATGTGTGGATCCGAACGATATCCCGGATGTTGCAGTGGTAGACCCGGATATGATGGCATCGATGCCGAAGGGACTGACTGCATCAACTGGAATGGATGCACTTACACATGCAATTGAAGGTTATACAACCGCAGGCGCATGGGAGCTGTCAGATTGTCTGGATTTAGAGGCAATCAAACTGATTGCAGCGAACTTGAGAAAAGCCGTAGAGAACGATCCGGACGGACGTGAGGGCATGGCGCTTGCACAGTATGTAACAGCGATGGCATATTCGAATGTAGGACTTGGAATTGCACATTCTATGGCACATACACTTGGTGCGGTATATGATACACCACATGGTGTAGCCTGTGCGATGATGCTTCCAATCGTCATGGAGTTCAACAAAGAATATACAGGAGAAAAGTACAAATTCATAGCAGAAGCATTTGGAATTGATACGACAGGCATGGATCAGGCAACTTACAGACAGGCTGCAATCGATGCGGTTCAGCAGTTGTCTATCGATGTTGGAATTCCGACAAAGCTGGAGAAGCTGAAGGAAGAAGATCTTCCGTTCTTGTGTGAATCTGCTGCAGCGGATGCGTGTGCACCGGGCAACCCTAGACCGGCAAGCTTAGAGCAGTTTGAGGAGATGTTCCGTAAGCTGATGTAAGTAGAGCAGTAAAAAATAAATAAGTAAACCATAAGAGGAGTCTTCATCATAGGATGCGGGCTCCTTTTTGCGCAAAAAGTATTCCCATTTTTACAATGCTATGATAAAATAAGTTAGATGAAACTAACTTAAAAGAAAAACAAAATTACAACCACCAGACGGGCACAAATAAAAGTAGTATATGAAGCAGAATAGAAGGGGAGAGAAACCATGAAGGTAACAACGTTAGATACACAGGTGGCAGAGCAGATCGGGCACGCGTTTGGATATTATGACTATGGAGAGGAAGTCGGAATGGGCGCATTTTACCGCAGCAAGGATGCGGTCGCAACGTATATTGCCGGGTATGTTCGGATGGCATTTGAAGGCGGTATGCTCTATGCGACAAGCGAGCGGGGCGAGGGTTATATTGCTTATAAGGTGCCGGGACAGAAATTGAAGCTTAGAGCAGGCATGCAGCTTGTAAAAGCATTGTTTCATTCAATGAGCCTAAAAGAATTGATTCGGATGGGACAGGGAGTTTCCAAGGGAGGAACGTCGCTGCAGGATCGGATGAAAAAAGAGAAGAAACCTTATATATTTGTCGGCATGGTCTGTGTGCCGGAACAATATCAGGGACAGGGTTACATGCGGAAGGTGATGGAGCTTGCCTACGCAGAAGGCAACCGGCTGCAGGTTCCGGTGCTTCTGGAGACAGATGCGAAGTCGAAATGCGACAAATACATGCACCTTGGCATGCAACTTGATGGTATACGTGATTTAGGCAAATATGGAAAATTATATGATCTGGTTAAATATCCGGATTGATTTATCCAAGATGACTGTGGTATTTCCTGAGATAGTATACGCCGGAAATACCACCCGGAATCCCGATCCAGAGTATCATAGCGCCAGATGTCACAAGCTCAAAATCTGGAACTGTCAACGTGCAGGCGACATACAGCAGGACAATGGGAAGTGAGATATGCCCCAAAATGTTATGTGCAATTTTCCATGTCTCTTCGTCCCGTATGGTCCAAGGCAGTCGCAGCCCTGTGTACCGGTTGTATGGAATTCTTGGACATAGAATACCGGATGCAAGCATGATACAGCTTATAAAAGACATTGCAAATATTTTCTCGCCATTTTCAGAAAACGTTATAACATCAAGTGCTGTCAGACAGGCAACAAGAATCCCGATTATCAAAAATCCAATATTGATAAGTGTGGTCACGCGAAGGGTGCCAATACGCAGATCATCTGTAGTTTCATTTGTCAATAGAGCAAGATTACGATACAAAATGATGGCTGCGCTGATCATGCACATACCGGTTAACAGGAGAGACACCAGTTCGTTTTTTACAATCAATGCAACCAGCATGGCTAAGAATGTAAGAAATAAAATAGTACCTCTTTTTCTGCCAGCCTGAAGACGATTTCTTTCTTGCTGATTTTTCAGAGCCAGTTGTTCATTCAGGCCGGCTAATTGATCGGCAAGTGCCTGATGATTGTTTGGTTCTGTTTCTATACCGAGCAGCTGGCTGACCGATACGCCAAGCACATTTGCGAGACGAATCAGCACATCGGCATCCGGAACGGATAAACCGTTTTCCCATTTGGACACAGTCTGGCGGACAACGTGTAGCTTCACAGCCAGCTCTTCTTGACTGAGTCCTTTTGCTTTTCGGAAATGTTTGATATTTTCGTGGATCATTATTTCACGTCCTTTCCTGTGTGGTAAGCATAGCATTATTATACGAAGCGTTTATGGCGGATGCAAGCAATGAAAATTAACATTGGCAAAAAGACGGTGAAAACCAAAAAACAGACTTGACAAGTAGGTTAGGCTAAACTAACATAACAAGTGCTGTGGAGCTCATTTTTTATAACATAACAAATCGTAACAACTGTTATGTCTAAAAAGAAAAGCACATAAAAATCAGGTAAGTGCAAAAGGAATAAAAGGAAGCGAGGCAATCACATGAACGAAAAAACAAAAGTACAGGTACAGGGAGTTCCGGAGACAATGCTGCAGACATTATATGCGAGAGCGCAGGAGTCTAAGAAACCGAACCATCATATCTACGACGAGCGGGCAATCGAGGTTGTATCCCGTCTGGATTATGATTTTTCCAAGGCAGAAAGCGATAAGGCGATGAGCTTAGGCGTAATCGCGCGGACGATCGTGCTTGATAAGCTGGTCGGAGATTTTCTGTCTCACTATCCACACGCGGTTGTCATGAATATCGCATGCGGTATGGATACACGCTGTTATCGGATGGAAGGAAAATACGACCGCTGGTATAACATTGACCTGCCGGAGACGATGGCAGTTCGGAGTCGTTTCTTCGAGGAGCAGGGGCCGATCTTCCAGATTGCAAAATCTGCTATGGACGCAAGCTATATGGAAGACATCGAGTATCATGGCGAGCCGGTGCTGGTGATCATTGAGGGCTTGACGATGTATCTGTCCGAGGCGGATGTCAAGCAGATATTCGATATTCTTGACAAGCGGTTTTCGAAAGCAGTCGTGCTTGTAGAAACGATGTCGCCGTTTGTAGTAAAGCATATCAAGGAGAAATCCATCGAGAAGAGTGCGGCGAAGTTTTCATGGGGCGTAAAAAATGGTGCGGCGTTGGAACAGGTAATTCCTCGTTTTAAGAATAAGCGTGATGTAAGTCTGGTTGAGGGGATGAAAGTATTGATGCCGATTTACAAGGTGATCGGGAAAATCCCGGCAGTACGAAATTTCTCAAATAAAATCTGTGTGATGAAGAAATAGTGATATAATAATTTTGTCATGCAAATAAGCAATAAGGAGAATCGATAAATGGAGCTTCGGGTATTACGCTATTTTCTGACCGTGGCGAAGGAGCAGAGCTTCACGAAGGCTGCGGAACAATTACATATCACACAGCCAACGCTGTCAAGACAGCTTGCAGCATTGGAGGAAGAGCTTGGAACCGTGCTGTTCAACCGTGGCGGACGGAATGTTACGTTGACCGACGAGGGAATCCTGCTCAAGCGGCGAGCCCTTGAAATCATCGATCTCGAAGATAAGATCCGGGAGGAATTCAAGGAAAGTCAGGTCGTCGATGGAACAATCACGATTGGATGCGGTGAGTTCGCAGCAGTGGAGCTGCTGGCACAGATCTGCGAGCGGTACCGGGCGAAATATCCGATGGTTCAGATCCGGGTGCATACCGGAACAGCAGATACGATCTATGAGATGATGAATAAAGGACTGGTAGACATCGGGCTTTACATGGAGCCGGTGAATCTGGAAGGACTGGATTATATCCGTTTTCCGGAGAGTGACCACTGGGTTGTAGGCATGCGACCGGACGATCCGCTGGCAGAAAAATCATATATTACGAAAGAGGACTTATTGCCGTTACCGCTGATATTGCCGGAACGGTCGGGCGTACAAAGTGAGCTTGCGAATTGGTTTGGCAAGGACTTTGCGAAGCTGAACATAGCATTTACAAGCAATCTCGGTACAAATGCAGCAATCCTGGCGATGCAGGGGCTTGGTTATCCAATCTCCATTGAAGGCGCCGGCAGATACTGGCGATCTGATCTGCTTGTGCAGAAAAAACTGTATCCGGAAATCACGGCAAGTACTGTGATCGCATGGCGCAGGAACATTCCGTACGCACAAGCTGTTCTCAAATTCATTGACGAGGTCAATGCCTTTCAGGCATAATAAAGCATTCAATGTAAGTATTAGACATAATACAATACAATAATTATAATCAAGGTGTAGGAAGAAAGAGACTACACCTTTTTTAGTGGTTGTTAACAGTGTTGCGGAGCATATAGGAGGACAAAAAATGAGTAAGGAATTAGTCGCATATTTTAGTGCAAGTGGAATTACAAGAAACGTCGCAAAGATGGTAGCAGAGGCAGCAGGCGCGGACCTGTACGAGATCACCCCGAAAGAAGCCTACACAAAGGCAGACTTAAACTGGATGGATAAGAAATCAAGAAGCAGCGTAGAGATGACAGACAAGAAGATTCGACCGGAAATCACAGACACTGACGCGAAGATTTCAGAGTATGACGAGATATTCCTTGGATTCCCAATCTGGTGGTACGTAGCACCAACGATCATCAACACATTCCTGGAGAAGTATGATTTCACAGGCAAGAAGATTGTGCTGTTCGCAACATCCGGCGGAAGCGGATTCGGAAACACCGTAAAGGAATTGCAGCCATCCGCACCGGGTGCACAGTTTGTCGAGGGCAGGCTGCTCAACCATGCAAATAAGAAGGAAATCGAAGAACTGGTAACAGAATTTTAGGAAGGATAAGAACATGGCAAAGATTACACAGACAGCAGGCAGAAATGCACTCGGAGAATTTGCTCCGCAGTTTGCACATTTTAACGATGATGTATTATTTGGAGAGAACTGGAACAACGAGGATATTGATGTCAAGACACGAAGCATCATTACGGTAGTCGCACTTATGGCACAGGGAATCACAGGTTCTTCCCTGAAATTCCATTTGCAGAATGCGAAAGCACATGGCGTGACACAGAAGGAAATTGCTGCGATCATCACCCATGTAGCATTTTACGCAGGATGGCCAAATGGTTGGGCTGTATTCAATCTGGCAAAGGAAGTCTGGGATGTTGATGAGGGCGATCTGCCTTACGAAGATCCAGCGATGCGTGCGCATGCAAAGGAAATGGTATTCCCAATTGGACAGCCAAACGATGCATTTGCACAGTATTTCATCGGACAGAGTTATCTGGCACCGGTATCCACCAGTCAGGTTGGAATCTTCAATGTCACATTTGAGCCGGGCTGCAGTAAACTGGATTATGTAGCATAAGAGTGTATAGCGTGTCTGTAGTCTGATTTTTGCCATAAATAAGTACAGGATACACAGAGAATAGAAAAGAATGTGTATTCAGTTAAATAAGAAATAGATAGCTGGTATGAGAGAACAAGGAGTCTTTCATACCAGTTTTTTTGTGGAAAAAGGGATAGGTTGCACAGGATCTGCCAGGAGATTTCAGTAGGTTTGGTGAATAGCTTTCTCCCAGAAGTGTGGTATAGTCTTGTGCTTGGAACAGGAAAACTACACAGAAGGGAGACACCGATATGACAGCACAGCCAGATATCATCTGGAATGAGCAATGCTTGGGGATACGGATAGGAGAACAGGTTTGCACCTATCTGAAAAAGCATGATGCGGAATACCAGAGACTGCAAAATAAAATACTGGAACTTACAGAGAGGTATCCAGTAATAGAAACATTTATGGAGTCGAATCAGGCAATCAGTCTAACGACAGAAGAGCATAAGGCAGTGCATCAATATTTCCGACTGGAAAGCGAAAAGGAAATGATAGAAGAACAGTACCATTTTTATATGGGACAGGCTCAAATGATCTCCTATGGAGCAATGCTTGGAAAAATTAAAAAAGCAATATTGGGAAATGATGACGGTGACACAAAGAAACTGCTGGAGTTGCTGCTGGATACCTGGATTGATGAGGTTGAAGATCAGCTGAAAGAAAATACAGTGTACCAGGGAATGCTTGAAAAAATATCGAAATATGAAGAACAGGTTCAGACAATGGGATTATCAAAAGAAAAGCGAAAAACAATAGACAAATACGTTACTGAAGTTAGTGAGAGATGGATATTATATGCGGAATCTTTATATCAGGCTGGCATGCAGAAAATTCTGGAACTATTAAATTTGTAAAAAAGGGACGGATAAAATGGGGAAGCACGAAAGGAACTTCCCCATTTGTCACTTCTATTCATCTTTGCCATCAATGAGAAATATGTATGAAACCTGAAAGATTTCAGCAATGGCTTTTAATTCAAGATCAGTGACATAACGCTTGTTTGTTTCGATTCTGGTGATTACATTTTTATCCATATCGTAACCAGCTAACTGGAGTTTATAGGCAAGATCACGCTGAGACATATTGTGGGTCTTGCGAAGTTCAATCAATCGCTGGCTAATCAGATTCTTCTCACCAGACTGTGTCCTTGGCTTTGGCATCTTAAATCTCTTCCTCTCTGGTAAAAGGATGGCTTGTCTCACTTTTTGCACCATCTGTATTGATTTTAACGATTGGACAAGGTAGAATCGGTTGTAAAAGTGAGACAAGAACAGAAGAGGGAGAAATATATGGAGCAGGTAAAAATAGAACAGTTTGCATTTTTATATTTATGCAGCGAGCATGATAAAAGGCTATTATTTAAGAAAGAAAAAATGCAGTTAGCTGATTTCGACAGGTTGACTTATCTGATTTATCATCTTGGTTTTAAGGAATATCACATAAAAGTTTGGATGGAATTTGCAGGAGACTTTAAAAAAGAATGGGATTGTTTGGAAGCACTTCAGGAAACAGGTGGATGTGCTGTGAGCATAGAAAATACAGAATCAGAGTCCAGATTGCATGAAATGTGGATTAGGGATTTTTGCAAAAATACACCAATGGAAATCAGAGAATGGCTTCGAGAATTAGCTTAAGAAATGTAAATAAAAATATACCCTAACTCATTTTTGTGGTATCATTATTAGTAGAGTTTGTGAAATTTGATTTTGCGGAAACCTGGAGTGATAAGAGATAAGTATAAAAGGAGCATATTGATATGAAGAATAGACGAAAGTTTTCTATTTTTATAAGTTCTACCTATGAAGATCTTAAAAAGGAAAGACAGGCATTGGTAGGTGTGGCACTAGAGAATAATTTTATTCCGGTAGGAATGGAGCAATTTCATGCTGCACCTACAAGTCAATGGAATGTTATAACAAAAATGATTGATGAGTGTGATTTTTATCTTCTTGTTATTGGTGCTAGGTATGGGTCAATTGATGAAGAAACTGGTATAAGTTACACAGAGAAAGAATACAATTATGCAAAAACTAAAGGATTACCAGTACTTGTATTGATTAAACAACCTTCGGCTATTTCTGAAAGTGAAAAGGATACCGGAAATGATAAGTATGATAAAATGAAGAAACTGGATGAGTTTAGAGAAAAAGTCAAAAATGATAAAAATACAGTTGATTTTTTCACAGATTTAAACAGTTTAAAGTATGTGGCATCACCGACATTTAGGAACGCCGTTAACTATGTTGATGATAACGCTGGATGGGTTCGATATCGAGATATAGTGGATATAATTAATGAAGAGGCAGAAGGACGAAATAAAGCAAATACTGAACTTGGAGAACATCAGCAGAAGATGCTAGATGACATGAAAGAGATGTTTTCTCAATTCTATAGTAGACTCACTGACCTAGAAAATAACCAGTTAACCTTGAAAGAAATTCCTACAGCAACAAGTGAAGATATCAAAAAATTGTTCCAGGTTGAAGATAATACGTTAATTATTGGAAATCCAGAAGAAAATAAATCAGTTGTAGGGCTAGATGATGTTGGGAACATTCCAGTGGACTCTGCCTTTTTATTAGTATATGCGGCTGATGGTGATGGGCAAATACTAAAGATACGGACACTTGGTTCACCTACTCAGATTTTTACATCAGGTAAGCAGTTTATGGCTGATAATTCAAAAAGAGAATCTGCGAGATGGGAAGAGGCTTTAGACAGACTTATAGAATGGGGCTGGGTTAAAGCTGTAGGGTATAAAGGTGAAATATTTGAATTGACCGGAACAGGTTATAGCAAAGCTGATTGGTTAAAGAACAATATGGCAATAGATACTTCAAAAGAACCGCTTGACGAGTTAAAAGAGTTTGAAGATTAATAAGAATTAAACTAATACAGTTATGCGTATTTATTTGCAAATATACATGGCTGTATTTTTTATTACGGGCAGGGCTCTTCGGGGTTCTGCCCTTTTTCTTTTTCCAGACCAAAAGACCACCTGCTGGAAAAGAACAAGAAAAACCTGAAAGGATGTGGTGACTTATTATTATAGGAATCGATCATGGATATTATGCCATCAAAACTCCCCATGTGTGTTTCCCGACTGGACTGACCGGGTACGATTATGAGCCGTATACCATGCAAAATGTCCTGCAGTACAATGGGAAATTTTATGTGTGTGGAACTGGGCGGCAGACGCTGGTGAGAAGCAAGACTTCCAATGACAATTATTATCTTTTGACAATGGCAGCCATTGCACAGGAGATCCGCTACCGCCGGGGAGAGAGGAAAACAGATGTGGTTCTGGCAGCCGGCCTCCCACTGGCAAGTTTTGGCAGGGAGAAAAAAGGTTTCCGGGAATATCTGTTTCGGAAAGAGCAGCCTCTGCGTTTCCGGTACGAGGATGAGAGCTATGAGATCCGGATTCAGGATGTAAAACTGTTCCCACAGGGATACTCAGCCCTGGCTCTCCACCCGGAATGTGTTCGGGACGAGCCTTCTGTTCTTCTCGCAGATATCGGTGGCTGGACCGTAGACCTGATGCGGCTGGACAACAGTGTTCCAAATGCCGCTACCTGCCGCAGCCTGGAACTTGGTGTGATCCGGTGTGTGGATGAGATCACCGAGCAGGTACGCAGAAATACCGGACTGTCTGTAACGGATATTCAGATCGAACGTGTTCTGAACGGCCAGAGCTGCAGCATGGACCCGGCCGCAAAAGAAATCATTGTCCGGCAGGGAAGGCTCTACACGGAGAAAATACTGTCTGCAATTATGGAAGCCGGGTTCGATCTGAAGGCAATTCCGTCCGTGATCATGGGCGGCGGAGCCAGCATTCTGAAACGGCACGTGACACCGCAGGACGGGCTGTGTCGGCAGATTTACCTGACAGACGTACACGCCAATGCTTCCGGCTATGAGCGGATTGTGGGGCAGATGTGCGCGAAGTAAAGAGACCCGTTTTCTCGTTCCGCCTGAACCTTGATAACCCAGATCACAAAAAGGCATGGGAGATCCTGCAAAGTGTTCCAGATGGACAGAAGAGCAGCTATCTGGTTCAGGTGATCTTAAAAGATCAGGAAAACAACCAGCTGGAGAAAAGCATCCGGCAGGCAATCCGGGAAGAACTGGCAGGTGTTTCCATTTCTGGCTCCGGGGAGAGTGTTTCAAAAAAGGAAGAAATCCCGTCCCAGATGCTGGATTTTCTCTCCGGGCTTGAGGATGCATTCTGAAAAAGTCAAGTCTTTCCTGGTGATAAAATAGCCAAATTTCAAGCAGTCAAATTAGTATAAATCACGGATTTTTGAAAGGGGTGATGCCTATTGAATGTTATTGGATCTGCATCCTTTGGGAGCTTTTGAGAGCCTCATATTCGTTGGGTATTGTGAATAGCTTTCTGTCACGTTTTAGGGTATGTTGTATGTAGAAAAAAGAAAGGAGAACGAACACAATGGAGATGAAAAACATATGCGGAAAAATCCCGGTAGAGCTGCATGAAAAGCTAAAACTGGAAGTCGAAGAGTTAGGAATCAGCATACCAAAATACCTTGAAATGGTAATCGAAGAACACATGACAAGAAAAGGAGAAAAGGCGAACATGGCAGATTTAAGAACAGTAGCAGTACAGGTAACCGAGGATTTATTTTCCAGACTGAAAGCAGTCCTCGCCAGGAATGGCATGAAACAGAAAGACTTCTTAATCGGGCTTATCGAAGATGCAATCGAAAAAGAAGAAGCCAAATGGAAAGCAGAGTCAGAGGAAGCCGAAGAAACAGAAATGGAAGATCCTGAGACTGCAAAATCAGAACCGGATGAAGAGTCAGTAGAACCTGAAGCAGAAGAGCCTGGGACAGAAGCACTGGAAGCTGAAACAGACGGAGAAATGACAGAACCGGACGAAGCTGAAGCAGATGAAGAGCCGACAGAGCCAGAAAACGAAGAGCCAGCGGAAGCAGAGCCAACAGAACTGGAAACCGAAGAAGCAGAAGAATCTGAGCCAGAGGAAGCGGAATCAGAAGAATAGACATCACAAAACAGAAACCAAGAGACGGAAACGGTGCAGAGAAATCTGCACTGTTTTTTTCGCAGCGAAGGGAGGCTGATAGCCGGAACAATTCGATTTTTTGACCTGTTCAGTGGAATCGGAGGATTCCGAGAAGGGCTGCACAGGGCAGGGGGCTTCACCTGTGTCGGACACTGTGAAGCAGATGCATATGCAGACCACAACTACCGGGTGCTGTTTGATACGGAAGGAGAGTGGTTCTGCAATGACGCAAGAAATATTGAAACAGAACGAATGCCGGACTTTGATCTTTTATGTGCGGGATTTCCTTGCCAGGCATTCTCAATCGCTGGACGAAGGAAAGGATTTGCCGATGCAAGAGGAACCCTTTTCTTTGAAGTTGCCAGACTGGTTGCAGACAAACGACCTGCGTATTTTCTCCTTGAAAACGTACCCGGTCTGCTTTCGCATGACAAAGGGCGGACGTTTCACACCATCCTCAGTACGCTATCTGAACTGGGGTATCATGTCGAATGGAAAGTGCTTAACAGCAAGGATTTCGGAGTCCCCCAGTCAAGGAAGCGGGTGTATATTGTCGGATATCTTGATGGAAGATGTGCCGGAAAAATATTACCTTTCCCAAAAGCAAATGGAACAGCTCTTATACAAGTCCATGCTGGCAAACAGGGAGAAAGAGTCTACGCAGAAGAAGGACTGAGCTGCACGCTGACCAGCGGGTCTGGTGGTATGGGCGGCAAGACCGGATTATACGAAGTCGGTATCCCAATCAAGGAAAACACCCGAAAAGGATACAAGATGGCCTACGAGGGGGACAGCATCGATCTCGGATATCCGGGAATCAACAGTCGCAGGGGGAGAGTCGGGCATGAGATCGCCCATACCCTGACGACCGGAAACCAGCAGGGAACACTGCATTTTGTAGATATCTCCCCTCCGCCGCTGGTGACAGACGTTGCAAGATGTCTGAATACCAGACAGGATTCCAGCATCCATAACCACAGAGGCGAAAGTTCCGGGGTGCTGGTGGAAGAACCGCCAAGGGCAGTGCTGACACCGGCCAAGGAAAAAGTCCGCCAGAATGGAAGAAGGATGAAAGAACCGGAAGAGCCAATGTTCACCATTACGGCAACTGACCGTCATGGAGTGATTTACCACGGCAGAATCCGCAGGCTGACGCCAAGGGAGTGTCTGCGGCTGCAGGGATATCGGGATGGTCAGATTTCCAAGATGGAAAAAGAAACATCGGATAATCAGCTTTACAAGCAGGCCGGTAATGGTGTCACTGTCAATGTCATTGAAGCAATAGGCAGAAATTTGAAAGCAGTAGATGAAGAGATCCAAAGCGGCTCACCTGTTCCAGAAGCGAAGGGTGGGTGAAGCAGATCGACCTAAAAGACCAGTATTTTGGTACAGAGATTGAGATGACAGGTATCAGCCGCTATGATGCGGCTGTTGCGATTGGAAGAATGTTCGGAACAGAGCCATATCATATCCGTTCTTACGATTCCTGGTGTGTAAAAGATTCAGATGGAAAAACGTGGAAATTTTCAAGAGACAGCAGTATCGACTGTGAAAGGCTGGCAAATGGTACTGTAATAGATGCCGATGGAGATTATTCGACAGAAATGGTATCCCCGAAATTGGAATATTCGGAAATGGGGAAACTCCAGGAAGTGGTGCGGTGTGTCAAAAACGCAGGTGCTTTTGTCAATTCATCCTGTGGCATGCATGTCCATGTGGACGCATCCAATCATACACCAAGGAGTCTGAAAAATGCACTGACGATCATGTACTGCAAAGAGGATATTCTGTTCAAAGCCTTAAATGTACAGACGAGAAGGGAAGATGAGTATTGTCAGAAAGTCCGTCCTATGGTATTGGAGAAGATCCGCCGGATGCCAAACAGCACCATCACGATGGAAAAATTCAAAAGGGCATGGTATGAGGGAAATGACGGAAGCTCCGAGCATTACAACTGGACAAGGTATTATGCCTTAAACCTACATGCTGTTTTTTCCAAGGGAACACTGGAATGGCGTTGTTTTGAAAGCACCCTCCATGCAGGAAAAGTCCGGTCGAATATCACACTGGCACTTGCCATATCCGCACAGGCGATCAACCAATCTTGTACCCATGCAAAAAAGACGGAGATCGGGGATAACCCGGCATTTACGTTCCGCACCTTTCTGCTCCGCCTCGGATTGATCGGGGACGAATACAAAAATGTACGGAAGCATCTACTTGCCAATCTGGACGGGGATAAGGCATGGCGGTATGACAAAAGTACCTATGCCTGTCTGCAGAATCCAAGACGGACAGATGATGCGAGATAACAGAATAATGAGAACAGACAGGCCGGGTGGAAACATCCGGCTGTTCTTATGCAAAATGAAGAAAAAGAAGAAAGAGGTAGAAAACATGAAGAGTAAATATCGATTCAGGCGAATCCTTTCAGGGGTGATGGCGGCAGTCACCATCTTATCCACGGTCATTTCACCGCTGACGGTGTATGCTTCGGAAGAGCCGAAAGCGGCGGAACCGCCAGCGTATGAATCCGTAAAGGATCAGCTGGATGAAAATGAAGTGGTAAAAGCCACCGATCTGGAGCTGGAAGTCGGACAGGACTTTGAGGTTTCCACGGATTTTACAAATTTGGAAATCAAGGACGAAAGCAAAGTCAAAGTGACATTCCAGAAAGCAGAGAATGACGCCGGGGAGAACTTCAGCACCAGCCATGCAGACACTTACCATGCCGTTTATTATGTGGAGCCAGTCAACCAGAACCACCCGGTTTATCAGATTGGGAGAAACCTGATCGTAAAAGAGCCTGTGACAGCAGCTCAGAGTGAACCGCAGACAGAACAGGCAGTTACCGAAGAGGATACAGGTTCTGATGATGAGGAAGCTGCCTCGCAGGAAGAAACTGAGACAGTGCCTGTAGAAACAGAAATTGTTGAGCCGGAGACAGCTGAATCTGAAACAGAAGAACCGGAAGAAACAGAACCCGAATTTCAGGGTGGACTTTCTGAATCTGAGTTTGATGCCGCATTAGAGGAAGCCGAAACAGAAAATACAACCGATAAAGAATCCGGGCTGACACTCAGCGATGTTCTGGAGCAGGCAGGGGAACAGGATATTGACCTTATGGCAATGGAAGATGGGGAAACCGTTTCTTTCACCGCAGTCAATACCAGTACAAGAGCAACACAGGATGTAGATGTGACAAGAGGGACTGCATACTATTATGCAGACTACGGTCTGGGTTCTTATGTAACCTATAAATATACCGTAAAATTTGGAAACGTGTCTGCAACTGCCTACTGTGTGCAGCCGTCAAAAGCAGGACCTGGGGATGGTGTTTATAAGATCACCAAACTGGGTGACAGCAAAGCACTGGCAAAAGTATGCTACTACGGCACAAAAGCATCCGGCGAAAATGGATTTTTCTCAGAGAAACATCCTGATTTTTCCGCTGGAAAACAGTTTATCATTGTCCATCTGGCTGCGTCTTATGCCAATAACAGTAGTGACGCTTTTTCCGGTACGAATGCAACCGGACAGGCTCTGGCAATGGAACTCTACAATTATTGCATGAGCCAGCCGGAGATACCGGAAGTGGACATGAGTTTCTCCAATGCAGATGTTACCGCATATATCAGCGGCAACAGCCAGAGAACAGAAGAGATCACCTTTAAGGCATCCGAACTGCAGACCATCACCATGAAACTGCCTTCCGGTGTCAAACTGCATAATGTGACAACGGGAAAAACAAGCAGTGCAGGTGCATCCGTGGAGATCTGCGGCGGTACCAAATTCTACTTATCTGCACCGCTGACACAGGCAGTGGATGTCAAAGGGGAATGGTCTGTTACCATGAAGGGAAGCATCATTAAAGACTATTCCGCTTACAAGATCACAACCGGAAGCGAGACACAGGACCTTGCCCTGGTATTTGGCGAGGGCGTGACCGATGAGAAGTATGTAGATTTTAAAGTGTCATGGGTAAAACAGGCAACTCTGGAGATCGTAAAGAAGGACCGCAAGAGCAACAAAGCCATCGCAGGTGCAGTTTATGGCGTTTACAGTGACAAGGATGGAAAGAACTTGATCACAAAGATGCCGGCCACAGATGCCAACGGAGCTTCCAGCGTTACGATCACCAAAACACAGGATACCGTATACCTGAAAGAGATCTCCGTACCAAACGGATATCTGCTGGATACCAAAGCCTACGATGTGAAACTGGTCATCGGAGATACTGTAAAACAAACCGTTACCGATGCAGAGCAGATGGCAAGCCTGACTGTTTATAAATTAGGAGAAGTCCTGACCGGAGCAAAGGTAACTGATGATGGTGTTTCCTTTGTTTATACCGAGCAGAAACAGAAGAGTGCGGTTTACAATGTTTATGCCGCAGCGGATATTGTATCCGCAGACGGAACCGTCATTTATAAAAAAGACGCACTGGTCAAAGCCGGACTTACTACCGGGGATGACGGAAGTGTCACACTGGATAATCTATATCTGGGAAAATATGTGGTAAAAGAAATGCAGGCACCACAAAATCTGATATGCACAGGCGAAAGCCAGGAAATCACCCTTTCCTATGCCGGAAGCAATGTGGAGAAGGTCATGGGAAGCGTGACATTCAAAAATGACCGCCAAAAAGCAAGCGTAAGCGTATACAAACAGGATAAGGAAACCAGGAAATACCTTCCGGGCGGCACTTATGGCCTGTATGCCGGAAACGACATCAAAGCAGCGGACGGAACCGTTGTGGTCAAAAAAGATACCCTCATTGAGAAGGTAGTGACCGGAACAGACGGAAAAGCCGTATATCAGGCAGACCTGCCGATCGCTAACAGCTACTACATGAAAGAGGTTTCTGCACCGGCCGGATATACCAGAAACAGTGAGGATGTGTACTCTTTTACGTTCCAGTACACCACAGACAAAGAGGCAACCGTTTCTTTCAGCCACACGTTCCAGAACGAGCGTGTCAATGCGAAGATCAAACTGGTAAAAGAGGATTCCGAAACCGGAAAGACCGCACAGGGAGATGCAACCCTTGAGGGTGCGGTTTACGGACTGTATGCCCGTGAGGATATCGTTCATCCGGATGGACAGACAGGTGTCCTTTACCCGGCAGGAACGCAGATTGCAACCCTGACTACGGATACAGAGGGAAATGCAGAAATCGCAGACCTCTATCTCGGAAAGTATTACGTGAAAGAATTGACGCCGCCTGTTGGATATCTGGCAGACCCGGAAGAACATGATCTGGAGTGTAATGACGAGGGAGATCTGGTTCAGACGGTAGAACGTACCGCAACTTCTCTGGAAGATGTGATCAAACAGCCGTTCCAGGTCATTAAAGCAGCCAACAATGGTAAGACCGATGCCGATCTGTTAAAAGGTGTGGGATTCAGTGCATATCTGGAGAGCAGCCTGAAGAAAAATAAGGACGGTTCCTATGACTTTGCATCTGCAACTCCGGTTGTACTGACCGCAGACGGACAGACAGAAATGTTCACGGATGAGCGTGGATATGCATGCTCCATTCCGCTTGCATACGGAACCTACATTGTAAGGGAGACCACCACACCGCACAACTTCAAACCAGTCGATGACTTTAAGGTTGTGATCTCGGAAAACAATCCGGATCAGCCGCAGGTATGGCGTGTGCTTCTGGACGAAGAGTTTGAAGCAAAATTAAAGATCGTCAAAAAAGATGACGAGACAAAGAAATCTGTCCTGGTTCCGAATACTGAGTTTAAAGTATACGATCTGGATAACAAGAAATATGTGGAACAGGTGACCACCTACCCATCTACTATGGTACATAAATCTTATTTTACGGATGAGAATGGATACCTGATCCTGCCACAGAATCTGGCTTGTGGAAATTACCGCATCGAAGAAGTGACTGCACCGGATGGATACACCCACAGTGCCAATACCGTGGAAATCAAGGTAGACAGCGATACTGCATACCAGGAAGATCCGGTCAGCGGTGACCTGATCATCGAGGTGGAATTCGAGAACCACCCGGCAAAAGGCAGACTGACCATCCACAAGGAAGGAGAAGTAGTCAAAGGTTTTGACAAGGATTTCACCTATGAGGAAGCCAGCCTTGCAGGAGCCGTGTTTGAGGTTTATGCCGCAGAAGATATCTATACCGCAGACCATCAGAAAGATGAGAACGGCAACCGTTATCTGGAATATGCCAAAGACACACTGGTGGCAACGGTGACAACCGATGAAACCGGAAGTGCCGTAGTAGAGAACCTTCCGCTCGGCAAATACCGTGTAGAAGAGAAAAAAACGCCGGAGGGCTACACCTGGAATGCCAAAGGCGAAGAAGTAACTTTTACCTATGCCGGACAGGATACCCCAGTCGTAGACGAAGAAGTGACTTTTACCAATGAACGCCAGAAAGTAAGCATCACCGTGGAAAAACAGGATGCAGAAACAGGAAGCACGGTAGCTGGAGCTACATTCGGTCTTTACAATAAGAACGAGATCAAATCCGGTGACAAGATTATTGTGAAAGCAGATACCTTATTACAGGAGATCACAAGCGATGAAAAAGGACAGGCACACTTCACCCTGGACCTGCCGCTTGGAACTTATTATGTGAAAGAAATTTCTGCACCGGATGGTTTTGTATCTTCTGACGAGATACTGGAATTTGATGCCACCTATCAGGGGCAGGACATTCCGACCATCAAGCTGAAATCTGTGAAGAAGAACCAGCCGACCACCATCGAGGTGACAAAATCCGACCTGACCACAGGCGTAGAGCTGAACGGGGCATCCCTTTCTGTTCTGGACAAGGATGGAAATGTGATCGACAGCTGGACTTCCGTAAAGGATGAGCCTCATGTGATCAAATACCTGACCGTTGGAAAAACTTATACCCTCCGTGAATCTCTTGCACCGCTTGGTTATTTAAAGACCACGGATGTGGAATTCACCGTTCAGGATACCGCAAAAGTACAGAAAGTGGAAATGAAAGACGATGTGCCGAAAGCCCTGCTGATCGTAAACAAGAAGGGTGAATTCCTTGATAAGATCACCCTGCTGGACAATGTCAAAGGCGTTGTAGAGCATCTGTTTGAGTACATCACAGGAAGCCTGTCAGACGTTACCTTTGAGATTTACGCTGCAGAGGATATCAAAGCAGCCGATGGTGTAAGCCCGGATTATTATGCTAAGGACGAGCTGGTGGCAACCGTGACTACTGATGCAAACGGTGTTGCAGAAGTATCTGACCTTCCGGTTGGAAAATACTATGTCAAAGAGGTGGGCACAGCATATGGTTATGTGCTGGATGAAGAACCACGATATGTAGATCTTTCCTACCGTGACCAGGATACCCCGGTTGTCGTATACGATGAGGACTGGCAGAACAACCGTCAGAAAGTAAAAGTGAACGTCCTGAAGAAAGAAAAGGATACCGACCGTGTATTAAAAGGCGGCATCTTTGGACTGTACACCAGAAACGACATCCTGTCCGCATCTGGAAAGGTGCTGATGGAAGCAGATACCCTGATCGAGTTAAAAACAACAGATGCAGATGGAAAGATTTCCTTTATTGCAGACCTGCCGATCGACGGAACATATTATGTGAAGGAGCTGTATGCACCGGATGGATTTGTCACCACCGGAGAAGAGCAGGAATTTGTTTTTGAGTACCAGGGGGATAAAGAAGTAGAAGCATCCTATGGATTTGTATTTGAAGATGAGCCGACAACCGTGGAGCTTTCCAAAACCGATCTGACCACGGGCGAGGAACTGCCGGGAGCCAGATTACAGCTGACGGATGAAAACGGGGCTGTTGTTGAGGAATGGACATCCACCAAGGAGCCGCACATCATCAAAGAACTGGTTGTAGGAAAATCTTACACCCTGACAGAAAACAAGCCGGCCGATGGATATGCCACTGCGGAAAGCATCACATTCACCGTAGAGAATACTGCGGAGATCCAGAAACAGGTAATGGAAGATGACGTGACCAAAGTGAAGATCAGCAAAACGGATATTACCGGAGATAATGAGATCGAAGGAGCCAAACTGACCATCACAGATGAAAATGGCAACATCGTAGAAACCTGGACTTCCGGTAAAGAGCCGCATTATATCGAAAAACTTCCGATTGGTAAATACACCCTGAAAGAAGAGCAGGCTCCAAACGGTTATGTCGTTGCAGAGGAGATCACCTTCGAGGTGGCAGATACCGCAGAGATCCAGAAGGTAGCCATGAAAGATGACACCGCAAAGGGACGTCTGATCATTGAGAAAACAGATAAGGATACCGGAGCAGCACTGAAAGATGCAGAATTTGAACTGAGGGATGCGGATGGCAAAGTGGTAGAAACCCTGACCACTGATGAAAACGGCCATGCAACCAGCGGACTGCTTGCAATCGGAACTTATAAGGACGGCAAATTTGATAAGGCAGCCACCTATTATCTGGTTGAGACCAAAGCACCGGAGGGCTATCAGCTGGATGAGACCAAACATGAGGTGACATTTACCTATGTAGATGACAAAACTCCAGTGATCGAAGTCATCCAGAAAGTGACGAACGAGAAGCTGCCGGAGGATACCCCGTTTGTAAGCAACCCGAAAACAGGCGATGACACCAACCTCTGGATTCCGGCCCTGTGCCTGATTCTTTCCGCAGGCGGTCTGATCGGCATGGGTGTGGCATCCAGAAGAAAGAAGAAAAAAGGGGGCAGATAGGCTGAAACAATTATATTTTGCGTATGGAAGCAACATGGATCTGGACCAGATGGCATATCGGTGCCCAAAGGCGGAGGTGGTAGAAATCGTCCGCCTGGAGGGGTATCGGCTGACCTTTGCAGCCGCAGGAAGCGGCCTTGCCACCATCTTCCCGGAAGAGGGAAGCCATGTGGACGGCGTCCTCTGGTCACTGACCGGGGACTGTGAAAAGAGCCTGGATCTTTATGAAGGCTATCCTGATTTTTACGACAAGCAGGAGATCACTGTCAAGAACAAAGATGGAAGAGAGATCAAAGCCATTGTCTATATCATGACAAAAGATTACATGCAGAACTTTAATCCGCCCGGACGGTCGTACCTGACTGGGATCTTAAAGGGCTGCAGACAGAACCAAATCCCGACAGAGCCGATCCTGAAAGCAGCAAGGAAACCGCCTGTGCCGGGAAAGACGCAGAAGAGTCAGCCAAAGAAGCAGAGAAAAGCCGGACAGGAACGATGAAGAAAAAACCAAAGACAGGAATCTTACAGAGGTTTTTCAAGATCATCTGCCTTGCAGTGACGCTGACAAGTGCCGGGTTTCTGATTTACCACATGGTATATCTTCCAATGGAGAACAAAAAGCTGGTGGCAGAGCTGAAAGGGAATTTCCCGGAGCCGGAAGCTCCGGGAGCCTCAGGCTCTGAAAAGAAAGACCAACCAGCTGGAAGAAAATGCCCGGTGGCTGCGGTAGACCTTGTTTCTCTTCGGGAACAATACCCGGATGTGCAGGGATGGCTGACAATACCGGATACCGGGATTGATTACCCGGTGCTTCAGTCCGAACAGGAGAATGGGGAGTTTTACCTGAAACGGAATTACAAAAAGGAATATGACATCAACGGAAGCCTGTTTTTACAGGCAGACTGTAAAGTGTCTGAAAGTCGGAACCTTATCATTTACGGTCACAACATGAACAGTGGGGCAATGTTCGGAAATCTGGACTTATATGCAGATGAAACGTACTATCAGGAGCATCCCTTTGCTTATCTTCAGACAGAGGATAGCATTCAGGAATACCGAATTGTCACGGTGCTGAAAGCAGACAGGAATTTGTTCCCATTCCAGCAGAAACTCGCAGATGCGGAGGCAGTGCAGGAATATTTAAAAGCAGCTAAGCAGAGGGAAGTGTTCGAAACCGGGGATGATTACCTGAAGTGTATATACGATAAGGTTTTGACGCTCGTCACGTGTTCATATGAATGGAGCGGTGCCAGGAACATCGTCCTGGCGGTGCCGGTTTCCGGGGCAGTGTGGAGTCAGAAGTGTTCGTAAGTACCCGAAAAGTGCAGAAAATGAGACAAATAATGACCGCACGGGCAGGGATGTGTTCAAAACAGGGGGATTATGAAGGGTGTGCATTGGTAGTATTTAGGTTGAAAAAAGTGTCTGAAAGTACCAGAAAAGTGCAGAATGTGAGACAACTTATAACCCAGATCCGGCAGAAAGTGTTCCAGAAAGGAGCGTTTCCTGCCGTTATTATTTACTTGGAAAGGATGGTAACGATTATGAAACGATTTTATACAGCAGAATCCGTAACAGAAGGACATCCGGATAAGCTCTGCGACCTGATCGCAGACAGCATTCTGGACGCGTGTCTGAAAGAGGACGAAAATTCCAGAGTGGCCTGCGAGGTGCTGGCGACCAAAAGGAACATCATTGTAGCAGGAGAGATCACCAGCCGATTTGAGCCACAGGTGTTTGAAATCATCAAAAAGGTGCTGGAGAGTGCAGGCTATGAAGCAGAGGAAATCCACATGGATGCCCTCATCCACAAACAGAGTCCGGATATCGCCGGGGCAGTGGAGAGATCCAGAGAACGAAGGACAGGGACTGTTTCTGTTCAGAGCGGACTTGCCAGCGGTGCCGGGGATCAGGGCATCATGATTGGCTACGCCTGCGATGAGACACCGCAGCTTATGCCGATGCCAGTGGTTCTGGCGAACCGCATTGTAAGGGAACTGTCTGCAAGCCGTAGAAGCGGATATATCACGGGAATCTTGCCAGATGGAAAGGCGCAGGTGACCGTGGAGTATGAAGATGACAGACCTGCCCGGCTGGATACCGTCATTGTGTCCTGCCAGCATGAAAAGGAAAAATCCCTTCGGAAGCTGGAGCATGAGATCCGGGAGAAAGTGTTACGCCCGGCACTCCGTATGCTGCCACCGGATGAGGATACCAAGATCCTGATTAACCCATCGGGCAGATTTGTGTGCGGAGGTCTGGATGCAGACACCGGACTGACCGGAAGGAAACTAATGGTGGATACCTACGGCAGCCTGGTACCGCATGGCGGCGGTGCATTCTCCGGGAAGGATTGTTCCAAAGTTGACCGTTCCGGGGCATACATGGCCCGTTACATCGCCAAAAACATGGTAGCTGCCGGACTTGCCAGCCGATGCCAGGTGTCCCTTGCCTATGCCATTGGGGTTGCCCAGCCAGTCATGGTGCAGGTGGATACCTTTGGAACGGGAAAGATCTGTGCGGATGACTGCCTCGCCGCAGCGATCCCTCTGGTGTTCGGGCTTACCCCAAGCCAGATCTGTGACACCCTGCACCTGAAGCGGCCAATCTACCGACAGAGTGCGGTGTTCGGGCATTTTGGAAGAAAGGAATTCCCGTGGGAGAAAACGGATAAGGCAGAGCAGCTCCGGGATACCGTGATGTAATGCCGTGGATTCCGGAAGAAGAAATCAAACGTGCAAGGGAGATCACCGCCATTGAATACCTGAAGAAATATCAGCCAAACCGTCTGAAAAAATCTTCAGCCAGAAATGAATGGGAGCTGACAGACCACGACAGCTTTAAGATTAACGAGCAGACCAGCCAGTGGCACTGGAAATCCAGAGATATCGGGGGCACCAGTGCTTTAAATTTCCTGATTCATGTAGACGGGTGTTCTTTTCTGGAGGCAGTGCAAATGCTGAAAGATGAGTATCCCACCTATATCCCTCCTCCAGTGGAAGCAAAGCCAAAGAAGCCATTTGTCCTGCCTACGGCCAGCCCAGACTGCCGCAGGGTGTTCCGCTATCTGAAAGAGCGGGGCATCAGTGGCGAGGTCTTACAGCGGTGTGTTCATTTGGGAATCTTATATGAGAGTCTGCCCTACCACAATGCCGTGTTCATAGGACGGGATGAAAACCAGGTGGCAAGATATGCTTTCCTGCGTGGGATTTACGATGCCAGCGGAAAGTCTTTTAAGATGGAACAGGCCGGAAGTGAAAAGGCATACGCTTTTTGTGTTCCGGCGAAATCGGGATGCAGACGGGTTGCTGTTTATGAAGCCTGTGTGGATGTGCTTGCCCACATGACATTGGAACAGAGACAAGGAAGCCGGGATAAGTACCGTCTGGAGCTTGGCGGGATCAGCGCACCAAAAGAAGGGCAGAGCCAGCGGAGCATGAAAAAGCCGCAGGCATTGGAACATTTTCTGTCCCAGCACCCGGAGATCACCGAGATCGAAGTGTGTACCGACAATGACTTTGCCGGACGGTGGGCGTGTGAACATATCCGAAAAGCCTACGAGGGAAGCTATCGGATCATCGAGAACCTGCCGGAAATCGAAGGGGCAGACTGGGCAGACATGGCAAAAATGGCTGCCCGTACACCGGAGAAACGGCAGAATAGGGAAGCGAGGTGATGCTTTGAAAGATAAAATAGAAGTGGGAATGCTGTCACCTCTGATGGCAGAGTTTATTCCGGACTATTCAGATATTGTGAATCTGGATGATGCGGAGCCATTGGAAGGACCTGACCTGGTGCAGTATCAGACATCCATCGCAGAAAAGGTTGACGAGATCAATCGGCTCGGTATGCCTGACAACCAGCCATGCAACCTGATCGATTATTTTGACCAAAACAAGGACATTAAGGAAAAAGTGGAACGCATTACAATGGCGGTAAAGGAACAGGAGGGCGTTTTATATGGCTGTGCAAACCTGACACTCCGGGAGAATCTGACACCAGAGGAATACCGTGTGGTGGGGCAGTATCTGAGAGGGCAGTACAGCGATGGCTGGGGAGAAAGTCTGGAACAGCGGGAGATCAAGGTAGACGGTGGTGAATTATACTTACATTTCTATGTTGGTGCCGGCTCGGATTTCCAGATACAGGTGAAAGCACCGGAAAACGGTGTGCAGGAAAAGCAGCCGGAACAAAAGCCGTCCCGTCCAGAACTTAAGCTCTTAGGGCATGACGGAAATATTTTCTCAATCCTTGGGGATGCCGCAAGACTGCTTAGACGTGCTGGGATGTCCGAACAGGCCAACGAAATGGCGGATCGTGTCCACAAGAGCAGCAATTACTATGAAGCGCTGGGAATCATCAGCGAATACGTGGAAACCGAGCTGTCGGACCACCGTGAACAGCCCAGAACGCCAAGAAAAGAAACACTGAAAAAAGAGGATACCTGCCGATGAGCAGTTCCATAAAGAAAAGCACTTCCAGAGAAATCTGGAAAATAAGCGACCGAAAGGATGATGCCTATGGGAAATACCCTGAAACTTGAAGATCTTTTAAAACCGGACTGTGTGCCGGATGAGTCTGCCGGAGGGGAGAACTGGCGTATCCTGCATGGAGATACCTTAAAACTGGTCAAAGGATTCCAGCCGGGGATCTTTGATGCAGTTATAACCGATCCGCCCTATGCGTCCGGGGGAACCAAGCAGAACGAACGCAACCGAACTACCAACCAGAAGTACAGCAGCATGAAAGCAGAAAATGCCCTGCCGGATTTTGATGGGGATAATAAAGACCAGCGTTCCTGGACCCACTGGATGGCAGAATGGCTGTACGATGTGCGGAAAGCCTGCAAGAGAGGGGCTCCGATCTGCCTCTTTATTGACTGGAGACAGTACCCGTCCATCACCGATGCCCTCCAGTGGGCAGGGTGGATCTGGAGAGGGACTGCCGTCTGGGACAAGGGGAACTCCCGTCCGCAGAAAGGCAGATTCCGCCAGCAGGCAGAATATATTGTATGGGGAAGCAACGGACCGATGCCGATCAACCGCCCGGTGTCCTGCCTTCCGGGTGTGTTCCGTTATGGGAATCCCCAGAACCGCATCCATGTGACAGAAAAGCCGCTCCAGCTGATGAAGGATGTCATCCAGATCTGTGAGCCGGGCGGCCTGATCTTAGACCCGTTTGCCGGAGCTGGTACTACCATCCTTGCGGCGGCAGAGTCGGGGTTTCAGGCAGTCGGCATTGAAGTGACCGATGCGTATTATAAGCTGGGAAGCGACCGTGTCCGCATTGCACTGGAAGCTGGGGAAGAAGCGGAAAACAAAGAACCACAGTAGCCGGATGTCTGGCAGACATCTGAAAAAGAGAAGAAAAGAATCCAGATGTCCACAAGACATCCACAGAGCGGAATGCTTTGTGGGTGTTTCTTTTTGGAAAAACGCCGGGCAGAGGAAACCTGTCCGGCCAGGAAAGGAGATGGTCGTATTGGAACAGGCACTTGCTTATGTCTGCTGTTCTGCAGAAGAAGGAAAGACCAAAGTACAGCGGTACTGCCGGAAGATCTACGAACTGGGATATGTGCCGATCTGCCCGCAGTACAGCTTTTCCCCATTCCTTGATGACGGGGATGCAGAGGATATGCAGGCCATGCGGAGAATGTCCCACCAGATCTTAAGGCGGTGCAGGATGGTGGTTGTCTGCGGAAAAGAGACCACCGGGACGATGAACACGGAGATCAGCATGGCTGACAGACTCCATATCATCTGTACCACACTGGATGGGTTGAGCAAAATCAAGGAAAATGAATGATTCAGAAAAACGACTGGTTCAGAGGGGACGAAACCGGATGCGACTGGTTTTGCAAGCATAGCGTTTGGATATCCAAACGCACTTTGGGGAGAACCCCAATCCCCCATACCGAGCCGTAAACAGACGAAAGGAGAACGAAAAAATGTTGGGATTTATACTTGGCACAATGACCGGAGGAGTAATGGGCGTTTTTGCAATGTGTCTTTTCATAGCTGGAAAACGTGAGGATGAGGCACTGGAGCGGTGCCGGATGAAACCAAAGGAGATCATTGACCACGGCGTGTGCATCTGTTTTGTAAACAGCCAGGGAGAGGAACTGTTCCGTCTGGCAGACGGGGAAAGCCTTGTGCAGAATGCCCCAAATGGAGAGCGGAACGTATCCACCTGCCACTATCTGGATGCCGATTCTGCTATGATTGATGGAAAAAAATGGAACCTCCTGGAATTCGCAAAAGAGATGGAAAAGAGAGGGATCATGTTCGCCCCGATGGAGCTGTGCCAGGTATCGGAAAGGGGGTGAGGCCCATATGAAGAAAAAGATCATTGCTGCAGCGGTAGCCATCGGCGTCCTGGCAGGTTTCCTGATCTGGAAAAATCGTGAAATGTAATGACGCAACCAATAACCCGTTGGAAAGCAGGTGAAGAGATGAGAAAAAGGAACCATGTGATACCAGTCCGCCTCAATGCAAAAGAGCTGCGTTTTCTGGAAGAGCAGGTAGAAAAAAGCGGCCTGTCCCGTGAGGAATACATCCGTTCCATTGTCATGGGTGGCGAAGTCCGGGCAAGACCCTGTGAGCATCATACGGAGCTTTTGCGGAAAATATCCGGTCTGTGCAACAACGCCAATCAGCTTGCCCATGTAGCCAACGGCTGTGGGATGGCCGGGGAAGAGAGTATCCGGGAAATGCTCCGCATGACGAAAGAGACATGGAGGCTGGTCAAAGAGGAATGGTAGCCGATGGCATACACCAGTATCATCCCGGTCAGCCGTCTGGACAATTCCATCACGTACATCCGAAACAAGGATAAGACCACCAAGAAAGGGCAGAGTGCCGGCTCTCTGGAAGAAGCCATCGATTACGCCATGAATCGGGACAAGACGGAGCGTTCCGTTTTTGAGGATGCCATCGGCTGCGTCTGTGAGACTGCCTATCAAGATATGGTAGCTACGAAGAAACGATACCACAAGATGGACGGAGTACAGGGGTACCATCTGGTGCAGAGCTTTGTCAAAGGGGAAGTCACCCCGGAGCTTGCTCACCAGATCGGCATGGAAATGGCAGAAAGGCTCCTTCAGGGAAAATACGAAGCAGTCATCACCACCCATCTGAATACGGAGCATTACCACAACCACATCGTGTTTAATTCCGTGAGCATGGAAGATGGGAAAAAGTACCACAGCAACAGCAGGAGTTACTATGAGGATGTGCGGAAAGCTTCGGATGCCTTATGCCTGAAATACGGCTTATCTGTCATCGAACCGAAAAACGGCAAAGGGAAATCCTATGCACAGTGGATGGCAGAACAGGACGGAAAGCCGACCTGGAGAACCTCGATCCGTCTGGACATCCGGGATGCTGTGGCAGAGAGCTTCACATGGAAACAGTTTCTGGAACAGATGAAGCAGAGGGGATACCAGTGGAAGCTGAACCGGAAGTACATTGCATTAAAAGCACCGGGGATGGAACGGTATATCCGTCTGCGGAGCCTTGGGAAGCATTACTCGGAAGAGAGCATCCGGCAGTGGATCTTGCAGCCCAAGAGCAGGATACCTGCTGGAAAAGAAGGAGATTCCAGATTCCCGAAAAAGAAGTTAAAAGGGATACAGGCCCTGTACTATTCCTATCTGTACCAGATGGGTGCACTAAAGCAGAAGCCGAAAAGGATCTCCCCGGTGCTCCGGGCAGACATCCGAAAACTGGATGCCAGGATCGAGCAGATGGAATTTCTACAGAAGCATCAGATTACTAGCCGTGAAGAGCTACTCGCCTACCGCACATCGTTGGAAGAGAGGGTACAGGCACTCACGAAAGAGCGGAAGCGGCTCTACCGGAGCGAACCGGACAGTGTCAGGATAGGTCAGATCACCGAAGAACTGAAGCCGCTTCGAAAGGATATCCGCATTTGTATCCGGATCGAACAGCAGTCCCAGGAGATGGAAGAAAAGATGCGTCTGGCAGAGCAGATCCAGAGACAGGAAGAAGAACAGACGGAGAAAAACAGAAAACCGAGAACAGAAAGCAGGTGAACAACATGAATTATGGAGGCGATGCGGCGGACCAGATCGTCCGGTATTCCCTAGACGGCGTGGACCACGGGCTCAGGCTTTCGGGTACGCTGGCAAAGCATCTGGCGGTATTTGTTGCCGCCGTATTAAAAGACCAGAAGAAAACGAGGGGCAAGACCAGAATGGTGCGGATGTTAAAGGAGAACAAGCCATTGAAGTTCTTCACTGTGCCATCTGACCGCCTGCGTGAATTCTGCAGTGAGGGCAGGAAACGAGGACTGCTCTATGTGATCATCCGGGATAAAAAGAACCCGGAGATGAGCGAGGTCATGGTCTTTGCCGATGATGCAGCCAAAGTCAACCGTGTCATGGATAAGATGAACCTTGATTTTGTAAGGAGCGAAGTCGGGGAAGCTGTCCATGAGGTAACCGCCGGAATGGAAGCACCGGAAACCGAAGCAGTACAGGAAACTGTGCAGATGCCGGAGGGCGAGGTGCAGTTTGAAATCAGCGATCTGGACGAAGCATTCCAGGTCGGTGACATGGACTTTTCTGAAGAGGAAAAGAACCAGAATCATCCCGAAAAGGAGTTTTCCGAACCGGAAAATTTTATCCCGGTGCAGGAAGAGGGGGAAGAGAATCTGTCCGGCTCTTCCTTGCACAGCAGAAATATTTCTACCGGGCAGGAAAAAGGGACTGATGCAGGGCAGAGGGAACAGGAGCGTCCCAGTGTCCGCCGGGAGCTGGAGAACATCAAACGGGAGAAAGCAGAGGAATCCCAGAAGCGGAGCCGGGAAAAGAACCGTGGACCAAGGAAAACGCAGAAGAAAGCAAGAAAGAAACGAAAGGTGAAAGCGAGGTAGGAGATGGACCTGACAAAATTTTTAGGGCAGGACTCGCAGGAGCAGTCCGCCCAGCGGTTATCGAAAGAAGAATATGCCGCACAGAAAAAGCAGGAGAGGGAAGAAATCTGGGGTATGATCGATGGAAAGGCACAGGAGGTCTTCCAGAATGGGGACTCCTTAAAAGGATTCCTTGATTTTATGGGACAGTGCAAGCCGCAGAGGACAGACAACCTGTTCCTGCTTTATGCACAGAATCCGGAGATCCGGCAGGTCAAGACCTTTGAAAAATGGAAGGAAGAAGGCAAGGTAGTCAAGACCGGAAGCAAGGGATACAACTTCATTGTCGGACAGGAATATGAAAAGGACGGTGTCATCCAGCAGGGGTACTCCATCCAGAAAGCCTATGACATCAGCCAGATCCGTACCAAGCAGCCGGAAGAGGCAGAGCCAAAGCCGATGGACCAGCTGATGGAAGCACTGCTGACCGACAGCGAGGTACGGATTCAGATCGCAGACAATCTGCCGGATAAGGTACAGGCACAGTACATCCCGAACAAGCGGACGATCTATGTCCGAAATGGCATGAGCGAAAATGCAACGTTCCATTCCATCAGCCGGGAGTTGGCCTGTGCATCCCTTGACCATCACGATGGAAGCTACAGCCGGGCAGGGGTATCGGCACAGGCCTATTGTGCGGCGTATGTGACAGCACAGAAATACGGCGTGGATGTCTCCGGTTTTTCCTTTGACAAGGTATGCCAGATGCAGGCATTCGGACAGAAAGATCCGAAAGAACTCCGCTCCTTTATCCAGGATGTAAAGAGTGCAGCCTATTCCATTGGCAAGCAGGTAGACCGCAACCTTGGCAAAAGCGAGCAGGAATTTATGACCGATGAATTTGCCATCCCGGAGGAAAAAACGGAGAAACCTGCCAAGAGTAAAAAGTCTCCGGAACGCTGATAAAAAGGGGCTTTTCCGGCTCTTTTGCAGTAGCTTTCCGGGAGGAAGTGTGGTATGTTGTGGTTGAGAAAAAAGAGGAAATAAGGAGGCTCGCCTATGACAAGAATGCGATATGTAAAGATGGACCGGATCATGAACCACATGCTGATCCATGCACTCCGGGAAGTGTTCCGGCAGGAAAAAGAACAGGGGCTTCCGGTGGATACCACACGGGATCTGGTTCTGAAGCTGGCAGAGCAGGAAGAGGGAAAGCTCTACCTGACAGAAGCCGAACACAGCAAATCCGTGGAAGCCTTAAACCAGCTCCGGGACACATACCTGAAAAACGGACGCTATTCCGATGGGATCGACAGCGTCCTGTTAAAGATCATGAAATCCAGATACCGCCCATACCGTGGAAGGGGAAGATGAAGAAAGGATGTGGTACAAATATACAGAAATATGACACAAGAAAGAATAGAAGCCATGCGGAGAAGATATCCGCCGGGAACCGAGGTCACGCTTAACAGCATGGAGGGGGAGAGCCACATGCCACCCGGCTTAAAAGGTAAGGTGGATATGGTAGACGATGCAGGGCAGATCCACGTAAACTGGGAGAATGGAAGCAGCCTTGCCCTCGTTCCGGGAGTGGACAGCTTCCACATTACGGACCTGCCAAGAGCAGAGAGGCCCAAACAGCAGCCATCCCGGTAACAAACAGCCGGAAGTCAGACTGGATGATTTGGCTTGCCGGACTGCCTGTCATCTGGTGGGTAGCAATCCTGCTTGCGGATGCCATCCAGCCGGGCAGGAATCTTTTCGAGCTGATGGAGGTTCTCACAGAAAAGCTGAACCATCCCTTCCAGTTTCATTATACGGAATATACCATCAAGTCGATGCTGGTCTGCACGTTACTTTACGCAGCTGGGATCGGCATTTTTTATTCCAGTCAGAAGAACTACCGCAGAGGGGAAGAACATGGCTCTGCCAGATGGGGCGATGCCCGGCAGATCTGTAAGAAATATAGCCAGAAGCCGTACTCCCAGAACATCCTGCTGACACAAAACTTCCGCATTAGCCTTGACACCCACAAGCACCGCAGATGTCTCAACATTCTCGTAGTGGGAGGCTCCGGTGCAGGAAAATCCAGAGGCTTTGCCCTGCCAAACATCATGCAGTGCTGCTGTTCGATGGTCATCACCGATCCGAAAGCCGAGCTGCTCCGAAAGACAGGCGGTCTGCTGGAAAAGCAAGGATATGAGGTGCGTGTCTTTGACCTCATCAATCCCGACACATCTTTTTGCTACAATCCATTCGAGTATGTCCACGATGACAAAGACGTGCTCCGTCTTATTTCCAATCTGATACAAAACACCACACCCAAAGGTTCCCAGTCCTCTGATCCCTTCTGGGAGAAGAGCGAAACCGCACTGCTTCAGGCACTGATGCTGTATCTGCTCCACGAAGCTCCGCCGGAAGAACAGAACTTCGCCATGATCATGGAGATGTTAGGCTCGGCACAGGTAAAAGAAGAGGACGAGGACTACGAGTCCCCTCTGGACATTTTGTTTGACCGTCTGGAGATGCGGGACCCGGACAGCATTGCCGTCAAGCAGTATCACATTTACAAGCAGGCAGCAGGAAAGACCGCCAAGTCCATCCTGATCAGTGTAGGTGTCCGGCTGGCAGCCTTCAATCTGCCGCAGATCGCCAAGCTGACCAATACTGATGAACTGGATCTTTCCAGCATGGGAGAAAGAAAAGTTGCGCTTTTCTGCTGTATCCCGGATGCAGACACCTCTTTGAATTATCTGGTAGGCATGATCTACAGCCAGCTTTTCCAGACGCTTTATTACATGGCAGACCGTGTGCATGGCGGTGCCCTCCCGGTTCCGGTCAACTGCATCATGGATGAGTTTCCAAACGTATCCCTGCCAAATGAGTTTGAGAAGATCCTGGCAACCTGCCGTTCCCGTTCCATTTACTGCAGCATCATCATCCAGAACATGAGCCAGCTAAAGGCTCTGTTCAAGGACTCCTGGGAAAGTCTGGTGGGCAACTGCGATGAGTTTTTGTACCTGGGCGGCAATGAAAAAGAGACACACAAATATGTATCAGAATTACTGGGGAAAGAAACCATAGACACCAACACCTACGGGCAGACCAAAGGAAAATCCGGCAGCTACTCCACCAACTTCCAGCAGAGCGGAAGGGATATGCCATACTTGTTCGTGAAGAGTTCAGTTGCCTTGAATTTATCATGAACAGGGACACGATCAACTGGATTCTGAAAAAACTGAATACAGGAGGTCGAATATGGAGCATTTACCAAAGAAAATCCATCAAAACGGCATCAGCTACACGCTGGTGGGAGACTACTACATCCCCGATCTGGAGCTGCCGGAGGAAAGCCGCCCCATTGGGCGGTGGGGCCGGATGCACAAGGCGTTTCTGCAAGAACACCGGCCCGGCCAGTACAATGCACTGCTTCTGTCGGAAAAACTCTGGACATATCTTGCTGACCTGAACGAACAGGCCGCTGACCGGCTGGCGTGTATTGTCTCGCAGATGCAGGAGGCAGAGGGTGTCACCGAGGAACTGAAAGCCCGTGACCAGCTTGCGTGGGTCGGGGGCATGAACAGCATCCGCAGCCGGGCAGAGGAAATCATCCTGTCTGAGATGATTTTTGTCTGAGGGAGGTGGGCGCATGATTCTGGAAGAAATGTATAACGGCAGATTTTATCCCTGTGAAACGGTGGTCGCTGATTCATCGAGGTTCAAGCAGGCAGTCAAAGCCAGTGCCGCCCTGATGGACACTTTATCTGAGCGTCTGAGCAAAGAGGACTATGCACTGGTTGAAGAACTGCGGGAGCAGGTGGCAATCGCTCAATGTGAGGAAAACGAAAGCCACTTCAAATACGGCTTTTCGGCGGGGCTGCTTGTCCAGCAGGAAGCCCATGCGCAGATGTCGCAGAAAAACAAAGAATAGCATCTTCAATAGTGGCTGTTCCCAAACTGGGAACAACCACCACAACAGAATACTGCTTCATAAAAGCCATTTGCCAATCAACCGGCGGATGGCTTTTTTGCCGCTCCCGGATATGGAAATTTTACTTCCGCTTACGTCTGGCCTTGCGGTTGGGCGGGATGGGGCTGGCCTTTCCTCTCATATTGTTGGGGCTTTTGAGCTGCTTGGACAGGCTCAGTATCCGCAGGAATGCCGAGAAGTCCTCCGAGGAAATCTTCTCAAAGGGTATCTGCAACTTATCGCAGAACTCGTGGATCAGCATTTCTGTATCGCTGCCCTGTCCTATGGCCTGCTCAAATTTTTCCTTCACATCATCCAGCGTGGGCTGCGGGTCGGCGGTAGTCTTGTCCTTGCGGTGTGCCTCCCGGATGTCCCGGACGATGCTGTCCAGATCATCGTGCATGACGTGGCTGTAAAAATCGCTTTCCTGCACCTGCCCCAGTTCCAGCGTCCGCATATAGAGGTCATCTTCTCCGGGCGCATATTTGCTCATGACGGTCTGCCGGGTGGCCTCCAACACCAGATTCATCTGCTCCACCCGCATATTGGCGATCTGGTCGATACAGATTTCCATATCTATCATCAGCCGCCGGAAATTCGGGTGGGTAGCCAGTTCGCAGAGAAGCCGGTTGTTGATTTTGCCGCTGCTCAAAAGTTCCACCATATCATCACTCAGATGCAGAGATTGAAGTTCTGTGTTTGGGTGATTTTTATTTTCCGTCAGCCCCATCAGATAGTCGGTGGACACACCGTAAAAGTCCGCCAGCGTTGCAATCGCAAACGGGCTGATGTCCTTGTAGTCATCGGTTTCGTATTTTCCCAGCGCGGATTTAGACAGGCCGGTCTGCTCCGCCAGTTGTTCCAGCGTCAGGTGCTTGTCCACCACCCGCAGGTCTTTGAGCCGCTCCGGGATTGTCAGCTTTGCGTACATCCAAAGCCCCCTCTCTCGTTATCGTTTTTCAGTGATTACACCCATTATAGCACGATTCCATAAGCGTGGAAATATGCGGATTTCAAGCGTTTTTCCGACGTTTTGGATATACGGGAAAGGGCCTCTTTTTTCGGTAAACTGGTTCTTGCAGACAGGCACAGAACCTTGAAAATCGAATGACCGGCTGCAAGGGGTATGGCCTCCGGGGAAGTGACGCCAGGACAGAAATCGAGCGCACCAAAGAGGCCGATACGCCGGGAGAAATTCCGGGCAGGAGCGGCTTGCAGGCAGACCGGCGGACAGGAAACAAGTTTATCATGCGGGGCGTATGGCTCCGCAGCAAAGAAATGGAGGAAATCATTATGACACTGAGTATGAAAGAAAAGAAGATTCTCTACGCTTACGGCTGTCCCAGCCACCACAATACGGTGACACGGCTGAAATGGCTGACGGCCCTGACGGTTGACCCGGAGGCCAAACGCCGGATGCTGGGGCTGGCCCGGAAGGTGGAGACGGAGGTGGGCGAAAGCTGGTACGAGGATTTTTACCACCATCTGCGGATGGAGATGGACGAGTACCGCCGTCTCAAGCGCAGCCTGCGTGTGCTGAAATCTTACACTGATTATGAGGAGGATCTGTATGAGGAAGCTGTCTAAGTATGAGAAAGAAACTATCATCAACTGGAACGAGGCGGAGAACCTTGCCAGCATCTACACCTTCAACGCCAGCTTGAAGCGCAGGCTGGCTGATTTCAGCCGGAAATACCCGCTGCTGTGCCGGTTGGAGCGCAGCACGCCGGAGGGCAGCGTGACCTATGTGCTGGACAAGTCCCGGCTGTCGATCCGGCTGGTGCCGCCGTACAGCGAGGAACGGAAAGCCGCCGCAAGGGAGTACGCAAAGGAGCATGGCTTTCAGGTGGTGGGAGCGGAAGAAAAAATCGCTTGAAATCGGGGCGATTACGGTCAAAATGCCGGGTCTGCACCCGCTGTTTTGACTGGCAATCCCCGCAGGCGTATTCCGTATCCACTCCCCGCCTATGGGCGCAAATGTGCGGATACGGAGCCGGTGAAACTGGCAAACGCCGCTCCTGCGGTGGAAGCCAGCTTCGCCGGTGCGGGAGTACAGAGGGCAGCCAGCCCTTTGTGCCGGGGTGCAGGGGCGGCAGCGCACTGCTGGGGTCAAGGGGCAACGCCCATTGGCAGGTTAAGGGCGGCAGCCATTATCGGGTCAAGGACGAAGTGCCTTGGCGGGTTGAGGGCAGCCGCCCCATCGGGTCAAGGGTGAAACGCCTTGCCCAGGGAGAGTTGATGCCTGCGTCAACTCGTACTGGGTATTACCTGACGCAAAATTCGCAGGATTTGCGGCTTCGCCGCCCCTTCCCGGCCCCGCAGCATCTTCGCAGGAAGGAGGAAATCTGTTTGAAACTGACACGACACAATGGACGCTCCGGCAAGCATGGCACCTATAATCCCCGCCACAATGACCGCCGGTTTGATGTGGAGAACAGCGAACACATTGACGCAGAACGGGCAAGGCAAAATGTCTACTGGGACTGCTACCGGGGCTTTACCACCCATGAGTTCCGGGAGAACCCGGAGCAGTCGGATTTCAGCTTTGAGGAAATTGAGCGGATGTACTACTATGAGCATTACGGCGGCCATGTGGAGGCCCAGAACGCCCGGAATGAGAAAACCCGGCACACGGAGCGCAACCGCAGCGTGGAGGACTTGCTGAAAAACAACAAGACCTGCCCGGAGGAAAGCATCTACCAGATCGGCACGATGGGAGAATCCGTCCCGCCGGATACGCTCTTTTCCATCGTCAATGAATTTTATGAGGAATTTGAGCGCCGCTTCGGTTCCCATATCCACATCTTAGACTGGGCGCTCCATCTGGACGAGGGGACGCCCCACATCCATGAGCGGCACGTCTTTGACTGTGAGAACCGCTACGGGGAGCTGTGCCCCCAGCAGGAAAAGGCGCTGGAAGAACTGGGCATCCCTCTCCCAAACCCGGAGAAGCCCAAAGGCCGGAACAACAACCGCAAGCAGACCTTTGATGCGGTCTGCCGGACGCTCCTGTTTGACATCGCCAGACGGCATGGGCTGCATCTGGATCAGGAGCCGTCCTACGGTGGGAGGGAGTATCTGGAAAAGCAGGATTATATCCTGATGAAACAGAAGGAGCAACTGGCGGCGCAGGAGCAGAAGCTGGAAGAACTGACGCTCAAAATTGAGGACGTGGAGACACTGTTAGATGATGTTTCCGATGCGGCCTATGACAAGGCGGTGGAGGTCGTGACTGATACCGTCAGGCAGGAGACGCACAAGGAAGATATTCGTCTGGTGGAGGAATCGAAAAAATGGGTGCTTTCGCCGGAGCGCAAGGCTCCAAAGAAGGAGCGTGAGTACGCCGCCGCCCGTCTGGATGGGGTCATTAACAAGATTAAAAATGTCATGCAGACTGCTCTGGCGAAAATCCAGCGGACGCTGATGCAGCCGGAGGTCAAGCAGGCCGGAAAGGAGCAGGTCAAAAAGAAAGCCAAAGAATCCATTATGGATATGCTGGCAAAGGCAAAGATCAACGCAGACCGGGATAACCGGGAGCGTTGGGAACGGGAGGGGCGGATCGCCCCGAAAAAGAAACACGATATGGAGTTATGAGGCATCTGATTTTCTGTGGAAACCGGGTGCCTTTTTCTTTGTCTGGAGGTGAGAAAATCGAATGTGTTTGAAGCGGTGAAGCAGGCTGTCCCCACAAGGCAGGCTGCGGAGTTTTACGGGATACAGGTCGGCAGGAACGGCATGGTCTGCTGTCCCTTCCATGATGACAAACATCCCAGCATGAAGGTTGACCGCCGGTTCCACTGCTTCGGCTGTCAGGCGGACGGGGATGTGATTGATTTTACCGCCCGTCTGTTCGGGCTGAACAAAAAAGAGGCGGCCTTGAAGCTGGCGGAAGATTTCTCGGTCAGCTTTGACGCCAAAGGCCATGACCCGCCCCGCAGGAGGCCGGTCAAACGGAAAATCAGCGAAGAACTGCGCTACCGGCAGGCGGAGCAGAAATGTTTCCGGGTGCTGTGCGATTACCTGCACCTGCTGGAACGCTGGGAGAAGGAATATGCCCCGCATACGCCGGAGGAAGCATGGAACCCGCTGTTTGTGGAGGCACTGCAAAAGAAACCGTATACGGAGTATCTGTTGGATATTCTGCTGTCCGGCGGTATGGAGGAACGGGCCTGCGTGGTCGCTGAATACGGAAAAGAGGTGAGGAAGATTGAGCAGCGAATATCAGAGTTTACCGCCAGCCACCCGGCAGGCCGCCATGAGCGCAGCCGAAGCCTTAGCGCCGGAACAGAGCGTTGACGAAGTGCGGGAAAGCCTCTCTGTCACGGAGAAGGGCCAGCCCGCCAACACCATCGGCAACTGCCGGACGGTGTTCTGCCATGACCCGCTGCTGCGGGACGCCATACGGCTGAACCTCCTGACTGACCGGGTAGACATCGTGCGGAATTTGGGCTGGCGCAGGAACACCAGCGCCCTGACGGATACGGATGTGAAGTATCTACTTCTCTATTTTGAGCAGAACTACGGCCTGACCAGCGAGAAGAAAATGACGGCGGCCCTGTCCATCGTGGCGAATGAGAACTGCTACCATCCCATACAGGATGTATTAAACGGCCTTGTGTGGGACGGGACGCCCCGCATCCGCTCCTGTCTCCATCACTTCTTAGGTGCAGAAGTCAGCGACTATGTGGAGGAAATGCTGAAGCACTTCCTGCTGGGGGCCATCCGGCGGGTGTTTTCCCCCGGCTCCAAATACGAGGAAATGCTCTGTCTGGTGGGCGGACAAGGGGCTGGCAAGTCCAGCTTCTTCCGCCTGCTGGCGATCCGGGACGAGTGGTTCTCCGATGACCTGAAAAAGCTGGACGATGACAGGGTGTTTTTGAAGCTGCAAGGACACTGGATCATCGAGATGTCGGAGATGCTGGCTACCAGCAGCGCCAAAAGCATTGAGGAAATCCGTTCATTTATCAGCCGCCAGAAGGAAACTTACCGCACACCCTATGAGGCCCAGCCCAAAGACCGGCTGCGGCAGTGTGTGTTCGGCGGTTCTTCCAACACGCTGGACTTCCTGCCCCTTGACCGGGCCGGGAACCGGCGTTTCCTTCCCATCATGATTTACCCGGAGAATGCGGAGGTTCACATTTTGGAGGACGAGGACGCTTCCAGAGCCTACCTGTTGCAGGTCTGGGCGGAGGCCATGACGATTTACCGCAGCGGCCACTATTCCATGAAATTCAACAAGTCCATCCAGCGGCAGCTTGTGGAGGTGCAGAAGGATTTCATGCCGGAGGACACGGAGGCCGGGCAGATACAGGGCTTTCTGGAACACTACACCGGCAGCATGGTCTGCTCCAAACAGCTTTTCAAGGAGGCGCTGGGCCACACCTATGACGAGCCGAAGCGGTGGCAGCTTCACAATATCAACGAGATCATGAACACGGTGGTGACGGGCTGGAAGCCGTTCTCCAATCCGAGGATGTTTGCCGGATATGGCAGGCAGAAGGGCTGGGAACGGGACGTTTCCGGCAACGAACTGCCCGGCAACGAAGATGGATTTGTGGAACTGAGCGAGGAAGAATGCCTCCAGTTGGAACTTCCGAAGGAGTGGATCGCCTGAAAATGGCGGTCAGTTGCCGGGATGGTTGCCGCTTGGTTGCCGGGTTCGTTGCCGGGGATTTCCCTGTCTGGATGCGGGAAAAACCAGTAAATAAGGGATATTTTAATCATTATCTTTATCTCCGGCAACGAAAGCAACGAGATTTTTCAAGAAAATTCACAAAGTAAGATTTACAGGCCAGACGGTAGTTTACAGGTTTTCAGAGGTTCGTTGCCGGACTTCGTTGCCGGTGCTGCCGTCCGGCCTGTCTCTCTATGGAGGTAGCCTATGGAAAAAAGCAAAAATCAGAAGAATAAAGTCCGTTTTGTGGTGGTGCGGGAGTTCTCCGGGGAGAAGTCCATGCGGGAAGTCTTTGAGCAGCTCATTGAGCGCCAGACCTGCGAACACTTCGAGGAATGGCGGCATCAGCGGGAAATGGCAGAAAAAGCTGCGTAAAAACGGTTGATTCAGGGACAGGGACATGGTACTATAATGGTATCGTGTCCCTGTTCATAGAAGGAGAACGCTATGAGCAGGAAAAAACAAGTCTATGAGAAAATCACCGCTCTCTACTGCCGAATCTCTCTGGATGACGGCGGCGACAATGAGAGTATGAGCATCAGCAACCAGAAACTCATGCTCCGGGATTTCGCAGAAAAGCATGGGATGTTCCAGTATGAGTATTATGTGGATGACGGCTATACGGGCCGCAACTTCAATCGTCCCTCGTTCCAGCGCATGATCGCTGACATTGAGGCGGGGAAAATCGGCTGCGTGGTCACCAAAGACCTATCCAGACTCGGCAGGAATTATATCGAAGCTGGCAGCTATATCGAAATCTTTTTCCCCAAACACAATGTGCGCTATATCGCCATCACGGACGGCGTGGACAGCCTGACCCGTCAGGAGATGGACATTACGCCTTTTAAGAATATCCTGAACGATATGTACAGCCGGGATATTTCCAAAAAGGTGCTGGCGGGCATTACCACCCGCTCCCGGCAGGGAAAATTCTGCGGAGGGACGCCGCCCTTCGGCCTGATGCGTGACCCAGAGGACAAAGGGCATCTCATTATTGACCCGGAGACAGCGCCGATCATCCGCAAAATCTATGACTATGCCTTGGACGGGCTGGGCTGCATGAGGATTTCCAAACGGCTGATGGAAGAAAAAATCCCCATCACCCATGTCAAGGCCAACACGGAGTTTGACGCCAACTATTATTCCTGGGGCGGGGCGAGAATCAGCCATATCCTGCGGAATCCCTTCTATAAAGGCGCACATCTGGTCTTTCGGACGCACCAGAAGGGCATCCGCTCCAACACCTATGACATTATCCCCCGTGACCAGTGGGAAGTGATTGAGGGCTGCCATGAGGCGATTGTGACGCCGGAGGAATGGGAACAGGTGCAGGAACTGATTGACCGCAGGCCGACCATTCAGGGTAATTCCTGCCCCTTCTACAACCTGTTCCACGGCCTTGTCTACTGTGCCACCTGCGGGAAGTCCATGCAGGTGCGGTATGAGAAGGTGGGCCGAACCGGAAAGAACCGCTTCACCGGCAAGATGCGGGAACCGATTGACAAGGCGTACTATATCTGCCAGACTTACAACCGCATGGGCTGCAAGGTCTGCTCCAGCCACAAAATCGAGGCAAGGGGTTTGTACAATCTGGTGCTGAAGGATATACAGGAACTGGCGGCGCAGGCCATGAAGGACGCCGATGCGTTCTACCAGCGGCTCAGCCGCCGAATGGAGCGCCGGTATCTGGTGGACGCTTCTCAGACGGAGAAAGAACGCCAGCGGCTGGAAGCCCGGAATCAGGAAATTGACAGGATGTTTCTGAGCCTGTATACCGATAAGGCAAAAGGCATCCTGACCGAGCAGCGGTTTGTGAAGCTGACGGCGGCGCTGGAACAAGAGCAGGAATCCAACCAGAAGCGCCTGCATGACCTGGCAATGATGCAGAGCCGGGCGGATACCCAGGAGAGTGAAGTCCGCACCTTCATCAAGGAAATCCGGCGCTATGCCACCATCGAGGAACTGGATGAGGCAGTGCTGAACCGGCTTATCAGTAAAATCCTGATCGGCGAGGTTAAGAAGGTGGACGGCCAGAAGGTGCAGGAAGTCAGGATCGTGTATAACTTTGTCGGGGAAATCCCGGAGATTGCAGCGTAAATAGTTTGCCCCATCTCTCACAACCATTGAGGGATGGGGCTTTTATTTTGCCGTCGTCCGGCAGCATTATATTGATTGGGTTTACTCCATCCGCAACCGTTCCACTACGGTGCGTTTTGCCATCTCATGGCCGGTGATAACAGGAATACCAGCCCCAAGCAAGGCAAAGAGAGGGATGATGAACAGGAAGGGCGTGAGGTTCAGATGGTAGGTAAAAAACCAGAATAGTCCTTCCACCGCCTGGAAGGCAATCGGGCCCAACGTCAGCGTCAAAATCAGAGCCAGCCCTGCCGCCCCCAGAGCGTACAGCAATCCTTCCCAGATCAGCATAGCGCGCAGTTGCCGTCCGGTCATGCCCACGGCCTGGAGCACCGCCAGTTCCCTCTGACGTGCAATGATGCCAGTCAGGATGGCATTGAAGAAGTTCAGCACACCGACCAACCCAACGATGAAACTGAGCGCACCGCCCAGCAGCAGGAACATGGAGCGCATACTCTCAAATTCCCCAGCATAGGTGGCCTTGCTCTCGTAGTCCAGCTCCGGGTTGACGTTCTCAGTGTAATCCGCCAGGAAGGACTCCATGGCGGCGTTGGTCTCGTCGGTGGTGTCGAAGGCGTAGTACATCACATCCGACGTGCCGGTGTCCTGGACAAAGGTCTCGTCGTTCAGGATGAACTCATCGCTACCATAGTAGCGGTAGCTGAGGGCGAAGGGCACCGTCACCAGGGCCGCCACGGTGTAGTCAACGTCCCGGTACTTCACCGGCCGCTCCACCCAGTTGGCCCCGTCCGGCACATCCTCCAGGGAAGCCCAGACCTCGCCGGTGTCTGGGTCGTAATACTCGCTCTCCTCCACATAGCGGAGGGTGACGGTGTCCCCCAACCGGGCCCAGTGGGAGGCCATGTCTGCGTTTCCATAATCGTCCTCTGAGTATACGGCGGCGATAGCCCGGCTGCCCGGCTCGTAGAGGGCGGACAAATCTCCCTCCAGCACCGTCAGGTGGTCCAGGGCAAAATCGCTCATACCGGAGATCTGAACCCCGTCGGCCAGCAGGCCCGCCTCGTTCTTATCAGTCAGGCGTATCAGGTTGTCCATCTCCTCCGGGGTGTAGAAGTTCTGCTTGTTCTGCCGGAACCAGTCTTCGGTGACGTACTCCAGCACAGGAGAGGTCTGGTCGTACACCACGCCGCTGTCGGTGATGCCGCCCTGGGCGTCGATGTCATCAATGACGGACTGGGGCACGGCCTGTTCCGCACTGAACAGGGTGCTGGTCTGGAATTTTCCAGCATTGGCCACAATGAAATCGCTGGCGGTGAAATTGGACACATACTTGTCCATATCAAAGCCACCGGCAAAGTTCACCGTCACAGTAAGCAGCACCACCGCCAGTGACAGCGACAGCACCGTCACCACGGTCTTTCCCTTGCTGCGGCCCAGGTTGGCCCAGGCCATCGTGAAGGGACTGACCTTTCGGGCCTTCCGGCCCTTAACACGGGTCTTTTCGCTGCTGCCTTCGGTGTAGCGCACTGCCTCCACCGGGGAGACCCTGGCCGCCATCCGTCCCGGCTGCCGGCAGGAGATCAGCACCGTCAGCAGTGCGAAGGCCGCGGAAACGACAAAGATCCAGGGGCTTACAGAGGTCATTGGCATAATCCCGTTGAGCCGGGCCACAATCACCGGGGTTAGCTGCCCGCCGATCAGCCAGCCGATCACCAGCCCGATGGGGATACCAACAGCAGAGAGGGTCAGGGCTTGCAGACGGATGATCCGCCGCAGTTGCCGGGGGGTGGTGCCGATGGTTTTCAGAAGGCCATAGAACCGGATATCCCCGGCCACCGAGATCTGGAACACATTGTAGATGATGAGATACCCGGTGAAAACGATAAGCAGGATTACCCCGGCAATGGCCATGACCGTCATGGGGTCCACAATGTCGGACATCCGGGCCCCGGTGTAGCCCCAGTTGACGCCGGTATCAATGTAATTGTCCCCAGCGGTCTCGCTCTGGTAGCCGTGGTTTTCCAAAATTTGGTTCAAATCCCGCTCGATATGTCGGGAGTCGCTTTTCAGCATCACGTCCAAATTCCACCGGCCTGTCATGCCGTCATCAGGGCTGTCAGGATCTACGCCCACTTCCGCCAGGATTTCGTTCACCCGGCTTTCGGGAATCAGGACATGGTTCGCCACAATGGCCTCATCGTATTCCCACCAGCCACAGAGGGTGAAGGTTTGAGTGGTTTCGTGTCCATCTACATCAAAAGTGAGGGTAAACTCGGCCCCGATCTCCGGCTTTATGCCCAGCAGTTCCAGTACATGGGTGTCGGTAGCAGCCTGGTCGGTGCCCTCCTGCGGCAAAGAGCCTTCCACCGGGTCACAGTACATCCAGTGGGCCTCGTTGGCGTCGGCAAAGCTCACCTCCACATGAGCTTTATTGAAAGGCGCCTCCCTAGGCATACCCAGGTATCTCCGTTCGCCCCACTGGCCGATGAGAGGATCATCCTTCAGTTCATCAAACTGCGCCTGGGTCATGTACTTAAATCCGCCGTGGGAGAAGCCGCCCACCTGTCGAAAATTGGATTGCTGAAACCCATCGTTGATGGACAAGGCGATGGTGAATAGAGAAGTAAACAGCATCGTTGTCAGGGCGATAGCCACAATGGCAATCAGATTGCGCGTGCGGCTTGCCAGCAGGCTTTTCCACGCCAAATGGCGAACACATTTTCGATTTGAAACTTTCATGGCTCTCCCCCCTTACTGTGTCACAATCCGCCCATCCTCAATGCGGACAATTCGGTCAGAGAGTTGGGCAATTTCTTCGTTGTGTGTAATCATGACCATCGTTTGGGAAAATTTCCGGCCCGTCACCTTCATCAGGCTCAGTACATCTTGGCTGGTACGGCTGTCCAAGTTTCCGGTCGGTTCGTCGGCCAGGAGAATGGCCGGTTTGGTCGCCAAGGCACGGGCGATAGCCACCCGCTGCTGCTGGCCGCCGGAAAGCTGCCCCGGCAGGCTGTTCAACTTCTTTTCCAGCCCCAAGGCGGTGACTACCTCACCTACATAGCGCTCATCTACTTTACCACCATCCAACTGGATGGGCAAAACGATGTTTTCCCGCACCGTCAGCACCGGCACCAGGTTAAAACTTTGAAATACAAAACCAATTTTTCGGCGGCGAAAAATTGTGAGTGCCTCATCCTTCAGGGAGAAGATGTTCTTCCCGTCCACGGTGACGGAGCCGGAAGTGGGCCGGTCCAGGCCCCCCAGCATGTGGAGCAGGGTGGACTTGCCGGAGCCGCTGGTGCCCACGATGGCTACGAACTCCCCGTCCTCCACGCTGAGATTGACACCATCCAGTGCTTTTACCTGCGTATCTCCTTTTCCGTAATATTTCTTTAAGTTTTTGGTTTCTAAAATCGTCATCTTGTATACCTCCACAAAAAAGTCTGCATTGCCTTTTGACAATACAGACTTTACCACATAATTCTTTCCTGAGCCTTTCTCAAATCTAACAGAGTTGAAAGATTTCCTGTTCTTCATATCCGATTCAACGCACGAGGCAAATACAGTGAGAAAGTGCTTCCGTTTCCTGGTTTGGAGGATACTTTGATATAACCGCCCTGAAGGGACAGAATTTCCCGTGCCAGGTAAAGTCCCAGGCCAAGCCCCTCCGCCGAGTGCGTTAACGTACCACGATAGAAGCGGTTAAAAATCCCGCCCTGTTCTTCTTCTGGAATACCGGGGCCCGTATCCGTCACGTCCACCCGGCAAAAGGTTTCGAGCATCTGTGCAGATACGGTAACCCTTCCGCCAGCGGGTGTGTACTTTACCGCGTTGTTTACAACATTGCCAAGGGCTTCGCTTGTCCAGCGCGGGTCAAAGGAGGCGTCGCCTACAAACGGAAGGTTCTGCAAGGTGATTTTCTTTTTTTCCGCCGCAGGTCTTTCCTGTTCGACAGTCGCCTCTAATAAAGGAGCCACAGGACCCAGTGTGGGAGTTGGAACCACAATACCTGTTTCCAATCTCGAAGCCTTAACCAGAGTCTGAATCAGAAATGACAGTTTCTCCCCCTGTGTTAGCAGCGCCTGGACTTGTTCCCGCTGACGCGGCGACAGATCGCTTTCCGTCAAAAGCGAAGCGTATACAAGTAAATTTGCGATGGGTGTGCGCGTCTGATGGGAAATATCGGAGATCAGTGTTTTCACCGCTTCCTGTTCGGTTTTCATCGTTTTTTGCGTATGAGCAGAGCCGCGCAGGAAGCGAGCAAATTTTGTCTCCAGCGCAGACAGTTCTGTTTCATCAAAATGTTCCTCGGTAAAACCACTGGAAATAGACTGTTCCAACATATTATCCAGCCGCTGAACGGTTCTGCGCCGGGCCGTCCACTGCCAGAGCCCAAATAGAAGCCCAATGACAGCGAAAGCCAGCAACACCCAGGTCAAAGCTGTCATTTGCTTACCTCCCAAGTGTAACCAACCCCGTACACAGTTCTGATCGGGGCATTCCCGAGCTTCCCGCGCAGGCGCCGCACCGCCACAGATAAGGCATTTTCATCCACAAACTCGCCGCCGTCCCACACCTTTTCAAGCAGCAATTCTCTTGGTAACGTGCGGCCCCGGTTCTCCACCAGCAGGCGCAACAGGCGCTGTTCTGTCTTGGAAAGGTCGATGATTGTCCCTTCTTTGGAAAACTCCATCCGTGTGAAGTCGAGGATGAAACCGTTCAATTCGATCCGTTCCTGCTTTACCGGGACAGAGCGCCGCAGTTGGGCATTTACTCTGGCCCGGAGCACTGCCAAGGAGAAAGGCTTGGTAATATAATCATCTGCCCCAGCTTCAAGACCGGTAACTTCATCCAGTTCCAAATCATTAGCCGTAAGCAAAATAGCAGGTGTGGAGGTGCCATTCTGTCGCAGTGTTCGCAACAGTTCCAGCCCACTGCCGTCTGGCAGGTTAATATCCAAAATCAATAAATCAAAAACTACGCCCTGCAAAATCTTGATTGCCTGGAGACGTGTGCTGCAATGTGTGACGGTACAGTTTGGTGTTTCAAGTGCCATACAAATACCACGCCCCAGCGCTTCATCGTCTTCTAAAAGCAAAATTCGACTCACTTCTGTGCTCTCCCTTCCTTTGTTCTGCCATCGACCGGCTTTACAGCATCTTTAGGAAGCAGCCAAACACCGGCCATTTTCACAGCGCCGGGAATACGCCCCTCGACGCAGTAATAGTTGACTTGACGGGACGAAACGCCCCATTTTTCGCTTGCCTCTTTGAGTGTCATGTAGTCCATGCTCATACCTCCGACAATTTCTTTCATTATATTTCATTAGCTCGAAGAACGCAAGGCAGGAAATGTGAATAGATGTTGAATACGCTGCTATCGAAGAAGGATTTCTTTGATAGCTTTTTTTAATTCATCACTTGACATTGTGGCAAAGAGCTGTTACAGCCGGATGAAGTCCGTATGCTGGATAACCAGAATGCACTTCTGTTTATCCGCGGGGAGCGGCCCATACTGGATGCCAAGTATGACCTGATGAAGCATCCCAACATCCGGTATACCGAGGACGGAGGTGCCGGCCCGTTCAATTATGCGAAAGCACCGCTGGCGCATGACGATTTTACATTTGACGAAACAAGATATGACGATTACGAACTGCTTCTGGATGAGGACATCATCGGGGAGCTTTTTTGATGGGAGGAATGCCAATGAATTTACTGAAAAATAAGAAACACACAGAAATCAGGAAAGAGACCGCACCGCTGAAGATGAAGAGAGGGCAGAAGAAACTGTTTGCTCTGTATGCAGTCATGGTACTGTCGATCTGCATTGGGGCGACCTGCGTTTATGCCGCAGGCGATCCGCTGACCGTAGTCAATAACCTGTCTACGTTTATCTTTTCCCTGATCCGCGCCATTGGCCTGATCCTGCTGGGATTTGGTATCGTGCAGGTCGGTCTGTCCTTAAAGAGCCACGATCCAAGCCAGAGGGCAAACGGATTTCTGACACTGGCAGGCGGTATCATTATTACCTTTGCAAAAGAGATCCTGGACCTGATCATGGGATAGGAGAAGAGTCCAGAAGGGGAGCCATGCGAAATGCCGGCTCCCTGCTCACTTTTGAGGATGGGAGGTGAAACTGTTTGAGTGATAACTGGATCGTACAGAATCTAAATTCTGCCTTGCAGACCTGGAGCGACAAGCTGGCTGAAATCTGGACACTGCTGACGCAAAGCCCGGAGAATTTCAAGGGCGGGGCAATCTGGAGCGTGATGATGAACATCAACGGTGGACTGAAAGCCATCGGGTACGGCCTGCTGGTTCTGTTCTTTGCGGCAGGGCTGGTAAAAACCTGTGGGAGCTTCACGGATATGAAAAAGCCGGAACACGTAGTGAAAGCCTTTATCCGTTTTGCACTGGCACAGGGAGCCGTTATGTCCGGCATGGAGCTTCTGACTGCGATCTTTTCCATTGTGCAGGGCATCGTGACAAACATCATGTCCCACTCCGGGATGGCAGGGGGAACCGTAACGGAACTGCCCTCGGAGATCGTGGACAAGATCGAAGCGGTCGGGATGCTGGAATCCATCCCTTTGTGGATCGTAACCCTGTTAGGCAGTCTGCTAATTACCGTGCTTTCCTTTGTAATGATCCTGACCGTATATGGAAGAATGTTCAAGCTGTACATGTACACGGCCATCGCACCGATTCCGCTGGCAACCTTTGCCGGGGAGCCAACCCAGTCTGTAGGAAAGAACTTTATCCGTTCCTATGCCGGAGTATGTTTGGAAGGAGCCATCATCGCACTGGCCTGCATCATCTTTTCGGTATTTGCGGCAAGTCCGCCGGCCATCGGGGACACCAGCCTGTCCGCCGTGACCATTGTCTGGAATTATGTCGGGGAACTGGTCTTTAACCTGCTTGTACTTGTCGGGGCAGTCAAGGCATCCGACCGGATCGTAAAAGAAATCATGGGATTATAGGAGGCAAGAAAATGGAAGAACCAAAGAAATTAGTCTATGACAGTGGAGCGCAGCCGGAGGAAGTATTCTTACGGGTCAGCGGTTACCTGGACAGGAACCGTCTGTATGTCGGGATCTACCAGACAGAGTATGGCTACCCGGAACTTTTTTCCGATCTTACGGTGAACCTGCACCATGCTCCTCTGAACGGTGTGAACGAAGCCTATATCGACCACAATTTCAGCAAAGAGCATCTGCGTTTTATTCGGAAATACAAGCTGGGCAGGGTATTGCCGGAGACTGTAGCTTCCGGTTACTGCACTTTTCAGAAGGTCGCCTTTGACCTGAAAAAACTGGCAGAATATGATCCGCAGGGAACCAGAGAATTTATGGAAAGCCACGGCATCCAGATTGCGGATGCACCAAAACAGAAACCAAAGAACAAATCACAGAGAGAAAGGTAGAAAACAACATGGAAGTGAAAATGAATAAAGAAATCCGAGACTATCAGGAGTCAATGTTCTGGGGCTTAAGCTTCCGGCAGTGCTTATTTTCGGTACTGGCGATCCTGGCAGCCCTTGGAATCTATTTTGTCACCCGGAAATATGCCGGGGAACAGGTAACCGGATGGCTGTGCATCCTTGGGGCGGCTCCCTTTGCAGCCTGCGGCTTTTTTCGTTACCACGGCATGACGGCAGAACAGTTTGCATGGGTAGTCATTAAATCCGAACTGCTGTACCCGAAGCGGCTGGTATTTAAGTCGGAGAACCTGTACCTTTCCTGCATGGAAGAGAGCCTGCGGCTGGGTGAGAAAATGATGGAAAACGGAGCGGAACTTCTGGAAAAGAAGCGGACGAAACAGAAGAAACCAAAGAAGCGAAGAGGAAGGGGTGATGCCTTTGATTAAAACCCTGAGTCAGACACTGAAACAGGACAAGGAAAAATTTAAAGTACCGAAGTCTGTCCAGCAGGCCATCCCGATTCGCAAGATCTGGCCAGATGGTATTTTTCAGGTGGAGAGCAAGTATTCCAGGACATTCCGGTTTACGGATATCAACTATTCCATTGCCAGTAAAGCGGACAAGACGGAAATGTTCCTGGACTACTCTGAACTTTTAAATGCACTGGATTCTGGCTGTACGGCGAAGATCACCCTGAACAATCGTAAGATCAACAAGGAAGAGTTTGAGCAGTCCCTGCTGATCCCGATGAAAGGGGACGGTCTGGACGAGTACCGGAAAGAGTACAATGACATGCTCCTTTCCAAGATCTCCGGTACCAACAACAGTATCTACCAGGAACGCTATCTGACCATCAGCGTCCACAAGAAAAACATCGATGAAGCCAGAACCTATTTCGCACGTGTGGGAACGGACATCATCACCCATCTGGCCAAGCTGTCCTCTATTGGGGAAGAGCTGGATGCAGAGCAGAGGCTACAGATCTTCCGGGACTTTTTCAAGGCAGACGTTCCACAGAGTTTTCCATTTGACATGAAAGCCTTTGCGAAAAAAGGACACAGCTTCAAAGACTGGATCTGCCCGGACACGATGGAATTCCATAACGACCATTTCAAGCTGGGCGAGCAGTACGGCAGAGTCCTTTTTATGGAAGATTACGCCAGCTATGTAAAGGATGAGATGATCTCCGAACTGTGCAGCCTTGGCAGGAACCTGATGCTGTCCATTGATATCATCCCCGTACCGACAGACGAAGCGGTGCGTGAGATCCAGAACCGACTGCTGGGCGTGGAGACAAACGTCACCAACTGGCAGAGACGCCAGAATGCCAACAATAACTTTTCAGCCGTAGTTCCCTATGACATGGAGCTGCAGAGAAAAGAGACCAAGGAAATGCTGGACGATCTGACTACCAGGGACCAGAGGATGATGTTCGGTATCCTGACAATGGTACATATGGCAGAAAGCAAGAAACAACTGGATTCTGATACGGAAACCCTGTATTCCATTGCAAGAAAACACCTCTGCCAGATGGCAACCCTGAAATGGCAACAGGTCGATGGACTGAATACCGTCCTGCCGTATGGCCTGCGGAAAATCGATGCCGTGCGAACCCTTACCACAGAGTCCACTGCCGTATTGATTCCATTCCATACGCAGGAGATCATGCAGCCGGGCGGCATCTATTATGGGCAGAATGCAGTCAGCAAAAATATGCTGGTGGCAGACCGAAGGAAACTGTTAAATGGCAACTCTTTCCGACTGGGTGTCAGCGGTTCGGGAAAGAGCTTCTCAGCAAAAGAAGAGATCGTAGACCTTGCCCTTTCCACGGAAGATGACATCCTCATCCTTGATCCAGAGTCGGAGTTTGCTTCTTTGGTGGAAGCCTTAAACGGAGAGGTTATCCGGATCTCGGCAACCTCGGATACCCATCTGAATGCACTGGACATGGATTCCGCCTATGGCAATGACCGCAACCCGCTCATTGAGAAGTCAGAATTTATCCTGTCCTTGTTTGAGCAGCTTGTCGGAGCCGGAAACCTTTCGGCAAAGGAGAAATCCATCCTCGACCGCTGCACCGCAGATGTGTACCGGGATTATATGAGGGGCGGTTACAAAGGGCAGGTGCCGACTTTGAAAGACCTGTACCGACAGCTCATGCTCCAGCCGGAGGAAGAAGCCAGAGGACTGGCCTTGTCTTCGGAATTGTTTATCAACGGAAGTCTGAACACCTTTGCCCAGGAAACCAATGTCAACACGAAGAGCCGTATCATCGACTATGATATTCGGGAGCTGGGCGAACAGCTGATGCCCCTTGGCATGCTGGTCACACTGGATTCTATTTTCAACCGTGTGATCCAGAACTGGAAGAAGGGAAAAACGACATGGATCTTTGCGGATGAGTTTTATCTGCTGTTCCGCTACGAATACAGTGCGGACTTTTTCTACCGCCTGTACAAGCGTATCCGTAAGTATTCCGGATTTGTCACCGGGCTTACCCAGAACGTAGAGGAACTTCTGAAATCCGATACCGCCCGCCTGATGCTGGCGAACAGTGAGTTCCTGATCCTTTTGAATCAGGCCACCACCGACCGGGACGAGCTGGCGGCACTTCTGAATATTTCAGACAACCAGTTATCCTACATCACCAATGTGGGTGCCGGCCATGGTCTGATCCGCTGTTCCGGAAATCTGGTGCCATTTGAAAATTCGTTTCCAAGAAATACAAAACTGTACCGCCTGATGACAACCAAGCCGGGCGAAGCGTAAGAGCGGGACAAGCCGGGACTGGAGGTGAGAGATGAAGGATATCAAAACCAAAGAAGTTACAACAAAACCAAAGACCAAAAATCCTGCCTCCAGAATCCCCAAGGAGCTGATGCGGACGGCCATACTGGAGAGCAAGGAAAAATCCCAGACCATCGCAAATGTCAGGGACAATGACATGGGAGAACAGTCCCCATCCGAATATGCCAGTGGGAAAGTCACATCCGCAGAGGAATGGGCTGCAAGAAAGACAGGCAGAACTGTAACCAGAGCCGGAAAGACAGCCGCACAGACTTCCTACGAGAAGATCAAACAGAGAGCCGCTGGCAAAAAAGAAGCGGAGAAAGAAACCGCCAGAGGAACAGGGGACACACAGACCGCCAATCCTGCCAGCCGGGAAGCTCAGGAAGCACAGATCCGGGAAGTACAGATCCAGGAAGCCCAGCGGCAAAAGGTGGTTTCAGATGCCGTCAAAACGAAAGAGCAGAAGATCCGGGCTGCCAGGGAGACACCAAGAATCCAGAACAGACAGGAAATAGCAGAAATGAAGCAGCTCTCCATCCGAGAACAGAGCCGGAAGAAGGAAGCAAAAGATACAGTAAGGCAGACCGCCATCCGACAGAAACAGCCGGAAACCATTCGGATTAAAGAAAAACCAAGGAAACAGCCGGAGCCGAAAACCATACAGAAGCGTATCATCAAGACGGCTCCCCAGTCTGCGAAGATCAGCGTCCAGCCAGAGCAGAAGCTCCGTGCGGCCAGCTCCAACGCCCTGACAGCCCGGATGCAGAAGCAGATGGAACGAAGGGCAGCGAAACAGGCGGCGAAGAAAGCAGCCTTGCAGACTTCTGATGGAATCCGTCGGATACAGAAAACGGCAAGGGCAGGGGAGAATACATTCAAGGCGGCTAGGGCCGCCGTGGAAGTGGCAGCGAAAACCGTGCAGTCCATGATGGCTGCACTGGGAGCCGCCGGAGCAGTTATCGTTCTTTTATTGGTTATCATGGTTGGAATCATTGGCGGTGCGGCATTTTCAGGAAGCTCAGAGAGCAACGAAGCATTGAGTCAGGAAGTCCTTTCCTATACAACAGCTATCCAGAAATATGCCAACCAGTACGGAATCCCCGAATACGTTTCCGTGATACAGGCGATCATGATGCAGGAATCCGGCGGCCGGGGAACCGATCCCATGCAGAGCAGTGAGTGCCCATACAACACTAGGTACTCCAACAGTCCCAATGCCATCCAGGACGCAGATTACTCCATACAGGTAGGAATCCAGTATTATGCAGACTGCCTGAAGGAAGCCGGATGCACCAGTCCACAGGATATGGATAAGCTGAAACTGTCCCTGCAAGGATATAACTACGGCAACGGATACATAACGTGGGCGATACGGAAGTATGGCGGTTACAGTGCCGAAAATGCCCTGCAGTTCTCCAACGAGCAGGCGGCTTCGCATGGATGGAGTGCCTATGGCGACCCAGAGTACGTCCCACATGTCCTGCGGTATTATTCCAGCGGCGGATTGTTTGCCGGCCTGTTTGGAGGCAGCGGCCAGATCGTATCGGTGGCACTTACCCAGCTTGGAAATGAGGGAGGCCAGAAGTTCTGGTCGTGGTATGGCTTTGACAGCCATGTGGCATGGTGTGCCTGCTTTGCCAGCTGGTGTGGGGATCAGGCAGGACTCATCGAGAGCGGCAAGATGCCAAAATTCTCCCTGTGCGATGATGGAATCGCATGGTTCCAGAGCAAGGGAAAGTGGAAAAGCCGGGGATATTCCCCAGCACCCGGAACCCTGATCTTTTTTGACTGGAACGGGGACGGAACCTCAGACCATGTGGGAATCGTGGAGAAAACCGAAGGCAGTACCGTATACACCGTAGAAGGAAACTCCAGCAATGCCGTGAACCAGAGAAGCTATAATATTAATAACGGAACAATCATGGGATATGGTATACTTTGAAAATAAAAATATAAGTTATAACCTATGAAGAGAAATTTGATATGTACAAGTTGACTTTTTTATTTGATTGAAATTTTAATTTTATATGAAATGAAAAGAACCAGTGAGAGAATCGTTAAATTTCACTCACTGGCTCAATTCGTTTCAAATTTTTCGGACAACTCTTTCAGTTCTTTTACCGTTTCCTGGGTGTGATGCAGCAGGGTGTCACGCATTTCTGGCGGACAGCTGGAATAAAGCATTTTCATCTGATTGACACCCTCATCCTCCAGAGAAACATCTGGATTTATAAGTGTATCTAAAGAGATGTGCAGGACCTTTGCCAATGCTCTCAAAATCAAATAGGAAGGATTCATTTTCCCTTTTTCGATATTGGCGATTTGCTTTACAGAAACATGGCTCAGATCAGAAAGTTCCTGTTGTGTCAGTTCTTTATTCTTTCGGGCTTCCCGCATTTTTTGCCCTAAAGCAGTTAAATCATCAATCGGCATAATCGTTCACCTCAATAATATCGTATCGTTCCGGTTTATGTGATGGAATGACCTTATTATGCCGGTTAATGGGCTTGATTATACCGATTATAAAACTGAGAATACAAATTCCATTAAAGAGTAATGAAGGATGCAAACTTACCTGTATCCGTGACAGCATCCGGCGTGGTCTGAAGCAGCTGGCAAAGTATTTTTAGGGTAGAATAACAGAGGGCGCAAGGTCTCAAAGTGCTTCTGCATAAGACCTTGCGCCCTACCTATTGTAGTAGCCTTAGAGGTGTATTTTGTAAAGCTATCTTTGAGTGAAGAAACATGATCTTTATCAAGAAAATTTGTTTCTTTCGGATATGTTTATATAGTTCCACTTGATAGCCAAAATAATTCATAACTATTACCTTGAAGCGGGCAAGCACATCGGATAGAATAAATATAAAGAAAAGCAGCGGCGATCTGGCACAAACGTCACATCGCCGCCCTTTAGCATTTAGCATAGAAACCTTACATCAACTGTAAGTGGTTTATCTTCCTGCCATGCAGTAAAATATAATCAACAACTAATCAAAAAGCGAAAAGGCAAAAGGTGATAATATGAATTGCAAAGAAAAACTTTTGGAAGTCCGAGATATACACAAGGTATATACGAAAGAGGGTGTTCCTACAAAAGCTCTTAATGGCATTACCTTTGATGTTCTTGATGGCGAATTTTTGGGGATCATGGGCGCAAGCGGATCAGGAAAAACGACCCTGCTAAATTGCATTGCTACGGTTATTAAACCGACCTCCGGGCAAGTCCTGCTTTCCGGCGCAAATGTGAGTTCCTTTGATAGCGAAAAACTGGCTGAGTATCGGGGCAATAAAATAGGCTATCTGTTTCAGGATTTTGCTTTGCTTGACAACTTGACTGGCAGAGAAAATATCCTGCTGCCGCTTTCTATCCATAATGTAGATATATCTGCTGCGGAGAAGAAGTTGAATGACATTGCAGGACTTTTTGGAATCACGGATGTGCTCTCCAAATTTCCGGCGCAGATGTCAGGTGGTCAAAAACAGCGCGTCGCTGCCGCCCGCAGTTTGATTTCCGACCCCGATATTATTTTGGCAGATGAGCCAACTGGGGCATTGGATACAAAGGCAGCGCGGTTGCTTATGGAAAAACTGTGCGAGATCAATCACGGTCGCGGACGCACAATTTTGATGGTAACACACGACCCGAACGCTGCAAGTTTTTGTTCCAGAATCCTATTCATACAGGACGGTGTGATTTTCCATGAGCTGCGCCGGAAAATTCCGACTGAAACACGGGAGGAATTTTATGCGCGTATCTTACAGGTAATGGCACAGATGGGAGGAGGGAGTGCAAATGTTCTTTAACCTTGCGTGGCGAAACTCCAAACGAAACCGTAGTGAGAACCTGATTTATTTTCTTACTATGGTTACAGCTGTAGCCACATTTTATATCGTCCTCTCCCTTGGAAGCCAGGACGTGATGCGCTTCTTGGAGGAAATCGAAAGTGACGCTGTTAATCGACTTCTGACAATGCTAATGCCGACGGTTTATCTTTTTTCGCTGCTGTTTGTATTTTTCCTTGTCATTTTTGCGAACAAATATCAGCTTGAATGTAGGAGCCGGGAATTAGGGCTTTACCTGATGTTTGGAATGACAAAGCGACACTTGTTTATTCAAATCATGGCAGAGGGGCTAATCACATCACTGCTGGCTCTTTTGGGCGGACTGATCTGCGGCGGCTTTTTATCAGAGGTAATCAGCCTTGCTACGGCACGGCTTGTAGGTCGCGGCATAATTGCACATCAGTCAAGTTTTTCTGTGAGCGCTGTTCTCTTGACAACGCTTGGATTTCTAATGATTCAAGTTGTCGCGTTGTTCATCCTTTGTGGAAAACTATTCAACAAAGAAATCCACCAACTCCTTTATGGAGAAATGGCGAAGAAACAGCAAGTTGGAAAAATGAGTGGGAACTTATTTTCCCTCATTCTCGGAGCGGTAGTTTTGACGCTTGCATATTGGGTAATCCTAAAGTATTTCATGGTTGCTGGCGGTATGATGATAATTGTTGCCGTGATATTAGGTATTGTGGGAACAATGCTTTTTATCCGTGGGCTTGCAGGCTTGCTGAGCGCAGCGGCGGCTTCTGTGAAACGCAACACAACACACGGTCTATATATTTTCACTCTGCGGCAGTTACACGAAAATATAGTCCACAAGTATATTTCAATCGGTGTTGCATCTATTTTGATTATGCTCACTATCATGCTCATTGCGGACGGATCAACCCGCATTATGTCGTATGGGAACCAAATGACGCGGGGATCTTCTGTTTACGATTTTACCGTCACGGGCAATGAAGCGACTGTTGAAAAATACCTTTCGGGTAAGCAAATGCAGCCCTATGTGGCTGATTTGAGCCGCATGGAAACAGGAACAATGAAACGCCCAGCTTCCGTGAAAGCGAACTCTTTTATAGATTGGTCCGGGCTGCGTGAACAGGTTGTTTTGAATCTGCCGCCAGAAGTAGAGGATCCCGTCACACAAGGAGCTACAAGCTATGAGTTCAGTCCCAATCAACCAGCCGCGCTTAACCTTTTAGGGTGTATTGATACTACGGGAGCTTCGCCATTTTTAATTCCCGTATCTTCATATAACGAATTGCTGGAAGCAGCTGGAGAAAAAACTATCGTTCTTGGAATCGACGAAGCTGTATTCTATCTTAACCCGGATTTTCAGGGGAGTACAAAAGAAGAAACCACCACCATGTTGAACCAGATTGCGGAGAACGCACGGGCTAATGGTAAAGTCTTGATTTCTATTGACGGACTGCCAATTACGCTTATCCCGTTTGTGCCGATGAAAGGCTTGACTGCGGATGAAAACGTAAAAATCATAACCGCATTGATTGTTTCCGATGAAGTATATTCTGAATATGTAAATCCAGACACCGTTACCGTTTATCACAATTTCTGTATTCCGAGCGAAACTGTGGAAGCTGATGGCCTGATGGTGTCGATTATGGAAGCCCGTGACCTGTTAAAGCCCTCTGGCCTGTACTGCGAAAGCTATTTGGACAATTTCGGACGGCAACTATTTTATGTCATTTCCGGCAGCTACACGACCTTATACATGGGTTTTATGCTTCTAATTATCGCTTGCGCCCTACTTGCCCTGCAATTCCTAACCCAAATGCGAGAAACAAAGGCAAGGTATGCGACACTTTCTATTCTGGGCGCACGACGCGAACAAATGAAGCGTTCCATAAACCAACAGGTGCTATGGTATTTTCTGCTCCCGCTGTTTCCTGCGTGTATCAGCGGTACAGTCGGAATTTGCGCAATGCAGCATTACCTATACTCTAATATGGCAAAACTGCAACAGTCTTATCCTATGCTGCTCGTTATGGCGCTTGTCGTTGTTTGTATGCTTGCATTGTACGGTGTGGCTATTGCGCGGACAGCAAACCGTGAAATCAGCAAATTAAATTGGAAGCCAAATGCTTAATGGGCTTATTCGGGAAGGAGGTGTTCATATTGGCGCAAATTATTGTGGTTGAAGATGATGTATATATGCGGGAAGAATTGATTGATGTGTTGGAAAAAGCGGGATATGACGCTGTTCCTTTGCTTGACTTTGAAAATGCCGTATCACAGATAATGTCTCTTTCCCCGGACTTGATTTTGCTCGACATCAATCTTCCTTTTCACTCCGGCTTTGAAATCTGCAAAGAGGTAAAGGCCAAACAGCTTGGGACTGTGCTGATATTAACTGCAAGAGATAAATTACAGGACGAGCTTCACGCTTTGGGATTAGGGGCGGACGATTACCTAACAAAGCCATGCAACACGGAACGGCTTCTTGCCCGCATTAAAAACCTCTTGCGCCGCAAAGAAGAACAGATGCAGCAGGGATTGCTTAACGGGGGCGGCTTCCTGCTTGATCCAAACACTTTTACGCTCTATGCAGGAAAGAAATCTTATGTTCTTCCGCAGAATGAGGGGAAAATACTTCTCACCCTTTTGAAAAGCAGCCCGAACCTTGTATCAAAGAGCGACCTGTTTCATGTGCTTTGGGGAACAGCGGAGTTTATAGACGAAAATGCGCTGCAAGTCAATTTTACACGACTGCGGAAAACGCTGCGTGAAGTTGGACTTGATGATCGCATTGAAACGGTGCGCGGGCAAGGCTACCGTTTGAAAGAGCAGGTGGAAGTATGAAGAAATTTAATACTCTCTTGACCTATGTATCGTCCAATCGTATTTGGTTGATTACTCTTGGCTGCTTGGATTTGTTCTTTGCGTTTCTGGCATGGGTGGCTTATCCGGGGGATTTTTTGAGCCTTGTGGGGCTAATGATATTTGTATCACTTGCCGCGTTTGTCATCCCCTTTGTCATCTCAATTCATAAACGCAGTAAAATTGATGCCGCTTTTCGGCGCTTTCTGTTAGAGCCGGACGACACAAACGAATACCTGTTGTGTGAAAGTGCCCCCGCGTCAATGCGCCCATATATCCATGAATTAGCCCATCATCTGAGAATGCAAGAGGGGTATGTGAACGAACAGCAGTTAAAGGTTGCCAACTACGAAAGTTATATTGAAAATTGGGTGCATGAAATCAAGAAACCTCTGTCCCTTATGACGCTTCTTTTAGATAATCGAAAGGTTGAGATGTCACCGTTGGTGCATACTCGTATGCTATATGTACGCGACCATGTGCGGCAGAACGTAGAACAGATTTTGTACTTTTCACGTCTTGGGGCGGCTCACAAAGATTGCTATTTTGAACCAATTCTGATCTTAGAGACTTGTCGGGAAGCGGTTGAGGACAATTTATCCTTGCTTGAAGAAGCCCAATTTTCTGTCACATATTCCGGGAACGACTGTAACGTAATTTCTAACAAAAAAGGCTTTATGTTCATTTTGGGACAGATTATTAGCAACAGTGTAAAGTATGCTGTGAAGGACACCGCCCCCGCTATTCAATTTTCAGTAACGGATAATCCAGAAAGCGGGCAGATTACTCTATCCGTCAGCGATAACGGAACAGGTATACCCGCGTCTGATCTGCCGTTTGTTTTTGATAAGGGCTTCACTGGGGACGCAGGAAGCTTTTTAAGCCGCTCCACAGGTATGGGATTATATTTAGTGCAGAAAATGGCAAAAGATTTAGCGATAGATTTACAAATCACATCACAGTTGTCATGCGGAACAACCATTATTCTGATGTTCCCCAAGGTGCAATATCCAGTCAGGAGGTTTGATGATGCAACAGCAGATTCGTACGCAAACACCAAAGAAAAATAAGCCTGCGGCTTCTCTGATTATAAGTTGGCTGATTATCTTGGGCGTATATTTACTTTTGCGCCTTGTCTTTGTTATCTTCGGATTTCATTTGGCACCAGTTATTTTAGGTGGATGTTTAGCTGTTCTACCTTACATTGCGGGAGCGTTTTATCTTTTTAAGACACCAGCGGCACATCGGGTGGGAGGTTGTGTGTTAGGAATTTTACTGCCGTCCATTGTAGAAAAACTCGTTCTTTATTTTTTGGGTGCGTCCCTTTACGGAATACCTCTGGCAGATGTCAGCGGAGTAATGAGCAGAATTGCAGCGAATGAGCCGTTCACACACATTTTTTCTAATCCGGCAGCACGCTATATTCTTAATCTATCATTTTTTGGATGGCAGTACATTGTCGGCAGTATTGTCGTATGTGCAATTCTGATTTTAGGCATGATGGGTATTCAAAAAAGAAAATCATGTTCTCGAACGTAAGGAAAACTGAGGGGATTTGTAAATGAGCAGAAAAATAGTGATGACACTCGTGTGCATCCTTGTATTGGGTCTATCTGGGTGTGGAGATACACTCACTCTTAATCAATACAATACGAGTGAAATTTGGTATATAGCATATACAGACATTGATACAGTTTGTGAGAGCAATGAATTAACCGCAGATGGCTCCAGCATTTTACATTCTGAGGAAGATTATCTTCTGCTTTCATATGTAGTTGACAGCAATATTGAAATTACAAAAGAGCTAAAGGATGGGGGGTGGGACCATTTGATCCTGACAAACCCTCAATGGATAGATCGCTTTGGTGATCCCAGCAAGTTAAAACCTGTGGAATATGGCAGTTTGGCAAATAGCATGCAGGAATTTTTAGATGTTCAAATGCCTATATTGACTGCTGATGGAAATGTATTGCCTGATGGAGTGGGACTATATCAATATGATGGAGAGACATTATTGGCATTTCCGGTGCATGTGGCGTTGGGCGCAGCAGAGCCGATAGAAGCAAAAAATCCATTGATTATCCTTGTGGATAAACCGGCACAAAGTCTTAAAGCGAGTAGCTGTATGTTGCCGCTGACTTCAAGCGGAAATGTCCTGTTTGCAGAAGGAGAGAAACTTCAAGAGTCATTTGACGAGAGCAAACTAATTGACTATGGATCGATTGAAGAGTTTCAGATGAATCATTAAAGTGAATCTGAAATGTGGAAAACAGTAGCTTAGTATAACAGAAATAGCTGCCGCACGACGGCAAAAGAAAAAAAGCCGTCGTACAGCAGCTAGAATCCGTGCTTATACTTCAAAAGAAACTCGGTATGGTGCGTTCCGTGGATGTTGCCCGGTACATGGAAGTTTCAAAACCCAGCGTATGTTACGCAGTAGGAACTTTACGAGAGGGCGGTTTTTTGACAACAGACGAAAACCATTATATACACCTGACCGACCTTGGCCGGGATGTGGCCGAAAAAATTTACGAACGCCATTGCTTTTTTACTTATCAACTTATAGCCGTTGGAGTTAATCCACAAACTGCAGAAGTGGATGCTTGTCGCATGGAACATGCAGTCAGTGATGAAAGTTTTCAAAAACTGAAAGAGCATGCGATGAGAGGGATTGCTGCACAAAAAATTGACAATACATTTGATAATTTTCCTGTGAAGAAATAGAAAATGTTGCTTTGCTAAAATAGATTAAATATGAAAGACACAAAATACAAGATATTAGCATATTTTGACAATCAATCATATCGAAAACTATTCAATGAGGTAAACTCAGATTATGCAGAAAATCTACAAATTTTACTGCATAATTTGAGTTTATTTTCTTATGATGTGCTTATAATAGGAGTGATCCTTTATAAAGAGAACATAAGTAATATTATATCTGCTATTAGAAAAATAACGCAGATACCAATTATTATTTTGACGGATGCTTCCTCTTTATTGTGTATGTCATGGAAAAAAGAATTAATATACGCTGGTGCAGATTGTGTAATGGATATAAATAGCACTATAGAAGAAGTAGATCTGCAGATTTTTTCATTGGCACGACGAAATAATAAACAAAAAATAACTCAAAAGCAATCCGAAACGATGATTAATAAGGGAAAACTTGTAATGGATCATAAGAAACATAAAGTATTTTGGAATAATGTAGCGTTACATTTAACACGACAAGAATATAATTTTTTATACTTATTAGCGGTGACACCGATGAGAGTATACACATTTGAACAGATTTACCAGCTTGTATGGAAAGATTATTCTGTTGGTGATATTAAAAATATCATCTGGTGTCTGGTAAAGCGATTGAGAAAAAAGTTGAATGTCGTTGAAGACGGTGCCGGGAATTGCATTGTCAGTGTCAGGGATATAGGTTACAAATTTGAATTGAATAATGAAAACGAACAGCAGTAAGGCGAATAATCCGTAAAAAGATTGTTCGTCTTATTTTATTTGTGCTGGAAAGAAGGTGATAAAAATTGACCGTCAATTGACAGGTTTCTGACCGTTAACTGACAGGTGCATCCGATACACTGTGCCTTTGTAAAGATATGATTACAAAGGAGATCCGTGTTTGCAGGGAAACAGCAGAGATGCCGGACATTCCTGTGGACAGGAAGAACGAGCCAGATCACCGCCACACTCCGATTTGATTTCACAAAAATTCAGATCGGAGGAAAAGATAAGTGGCTTATAACAAAGCAAAAGAAGAATATAGATGGAACCAGTGGAAAGCAGAGGAAGAGAAGATCCTGCGTGAGCAGGGTGTGGATGAAGAGACGATCCAGAAGCTCCGGGAGTATGACTGGAACGATTTTAACGCAGAGCGGAGATTCCGGGAACATCAGACCTCACTTCTGGACTGTATGGAACTGCTTCTGGAAGAAAAAGAATCAGGAGAGTCTCAGCCAGAGAGTGTGGAAGCCCTGCTCGATACCGTGGAGAATGAGGAATTGCTCCAGATCCTGTTATCGACTGACAAGAAAACTCTTCAGATGGTTGTTCTGAAGATGATGGGATATGCACCAAAGGAGATCAGCCATCACATGGAACTGCCGGAGCAGACTGTTTATACAAGACTGCGGAGGTTACGGGAGAAAATCAAAAAGTCCATGAAATTTGAATAAAACAAAAGGCTCTCATCGGCTGATTATCAGAACGAATAGACAGGAGGATTGATACGATGGATGAGAAAGAAGTGTCCGAAATGCAGGAAGAAATGATGACGGTACTGGTAGTCGAGCCGATGAAAGCACCCTATGTCAAAAGCATCCCCAATGAGCTGGAAGATCTGCAGCAGGCAGTAGGCGGTGACATTGAGATGACTTATCCGTTTGAGGATGAGGTTGGAATTCTTTTAAACGGCAATGGAAAATTTGAGGGGTTGCCGTTAAATCGGGCATTGTACGATGACCGAGGACAGGTCTATGATGCCATTGCCGGAACATTCCTTGTGGTAGGACTGACAGAAGATGATTTTACTTCGCTGACACCGGAGCAGATTGAAAAGTTTAAAGAAAAATATCAGTCACCGGAAGTTTTCACCCTGTTTAACGGGGAACTTCATGTGATGAAGATGCCACCGCAGGAACAAAAAGAGCAGAAGGAAAGTCGGAAGAAGGATGCACAGCAGAAGAATCCGGCAAAAGGAAAAAAGAAAAACAGATCCGGGGAAGCACGATAAAAAATTTTTCTGTGAAGTGAATAAAAAAATACACTGCCATCGGCTAGTAAGCAGAGGGACATCCCTCGGCTGTTCTTTGGCAAGTGAATATCGGCACTACAGGTACGTTCCCAACCGTAGAAGCGTGACAGTATGAGCGCCATGATTAAGTATAGGGTAAAGATTCTTAGACTTGGAGCGAGAAAGCATAGCTGTGAATAAGGCGGTGGCAGCCTTTCGCCAGGATCACGGATGGGGGATAATGATACACGTTACCAGCCAGAGAGCGGAAGATGGACTCCGGGTTGTAATCAGAAAGACCCCCAGGACATCTGTGAGCGGCGGCAGGCCAGCCGCCCGCCTGTAGTGTCCCCTTTCCCAGAAGAAAAACAGGGATGGTTCCGGGGGTGCGAGGTCAAATGCGGAACAGCAAGATAAAAAGAAATCAATGAAGAAGTGTGTCGTTGATATCAGATACCATGCGGCTGTGGGAGACTACAGCCGTATTCTTGTGGTATTAACGTCACATCAAGGGGAGAGAACAGATGGAAGAAACAAAAAGAAGTGGAATGAGCAAGGATCAATTCTGGAATCTGATTGAAAAAGCAAAGGAAGTGTGCGGCACCGATCTGGATGCTTCGGCAGTGTGGATCAAGCAGCAGCTCTTCTATATGACACCGGAGGATGTCCTCCAATTCCACAATCTTGTTTACAGTTACCGGGATGCGGCTTATAAGTACGGCTTATGGACAGCGGCAGGTATTATGATGGAAGCAGGGTGCAGTGATGACAGTTTTTCCGATTTTCGGATGTGGCTGATCGCCCAGGGAAAAGAAGTTTATCTGAATGCCTTAAAAGATCCGGATTCCCTTTCCGGCGTGACTCCGTATGGGTACTGTAGTTTTGAAGCGTTGGGATACATCTCATCGCAGGTCTACAGTGCCATGAAAGGGAAAAATATCTATCAGGACAGTACGGCAAGAATGCAGATGGAATGTTATGAGCAGGTGATCCGGGATATTGTGTACCATCCCATGATCGAGTATCCGCTGGAATTACCGGAAGCAATGGTGGTATATCCGAAACTCTGTGAATGCCATTTGTCCGAGCAGGTAAGGAAAGCTCCTCAGAAAGTAAGGACATGGAATGTTTCCCGGACGGATATCCGAAGGATGATGGCAAGAGGGAATGCTGCCATAAAGAAAATGCAGGAACAGGGACAGAATACACCGGAAGCGACCAGACTCGTCCGTAAGGGTACGGTAAGATAAGCTTTCTGGCAAGGAGAAGTAATGTGTTATAAAAATGAATATCAAAAAAGGGCGCATGGCGAAGTGGAAAGAATCTTTCGGGAACTTCTACCGGAAGTCGGGCTTCACGTAAGAGAAGAACAGATCCGTCTCTGCCATGAAATGCTGGATGCCCTTATGAAAAATGAGATCACGCTCTGTGATGCAGGAGTGGGCATTGGAAAAACCTATGCCTATCTGACTGCCTGCATCCTGATGCGGAAATATAGTGTACTGCATTCCGGTTATTCGGGATGTGACAGGCGGCCTGTGGTGGTATCCACTTCCAGCATTGCCTTACAGAAAGCTATCATAGAGGAATATGTTCCTTTTTTATCGGATGTACTGTTAAAAGCAGATCTGCTTCAGGGAGAATTAAAGGCAGTTGTCCGCAAGGGAAAGGAACATTTTGTATGCGATTACAGGCTGGCCCAAAGACTGGAGGCAGTCCGGGATAAGAATAAAAATCAGGCACAGATGGAGGCATTGAAGTCCCTCCGGCATAACTTTGATTTAGATTCCGTACATAACCTGAGCGGTTTTGACCGCAGGCTGGTGTGCGTACCGAAATTCTGCCCCAGGGAGTGTCCGGGGAAAGCAGGATGCCGTTATCAGAAATATTTGGATGTTTCCAAAAAAGAGGAAGTTTTTATACAGATATGCAATCACAATTATCTTCTGGCAGACGCCATGCACCGGATGAATGAATACCGGCCTCTGCTGGCGGATTACAGAGCATTGGTAGTAGATGAAGCACATAAGCTCCCAGAAGCTGCCAGCCAGATGGATGGGAGAAGTATTGGAAGAGAGGATGTGCAGGAAATCTCGTATTTCTTAAACAGGGAGCATAAAAGTTCGGAAGGTAAGAGACTACAGGATTGGTTTAATACACTTTCAATGGAAATCCGTAAGGATCAGGCCGGGATGGGAGATGACATAGCTGGAAAAGAAAATTTCTATTTTCCGGCAAAGTGCCGATCTTCTCTGGAGCAGGTAAGGGGGAATCTCAGTCTTATGCTTAAAAGACTTGCTGGAAATGTCCCTTACTGGATCTTCCGGCGGCTGGAAGAGATGGAAGAGCTGTTCGGCTGGTTTCTGAAGAAGGATACCAGATACGTTTTATTTCTTCAGCCAGACGGCAGGGGAGATCCTGTGTTTATGGCTGTTAGCAGAGAGATTCCAAGGTTTCTCCATGATTCCTTATGGGACAGGGGATTTCCCTCGATTCTCACCAGTGGAACTTTAAAAGCCGGAAATGGGTTTGTAAGGACCAGACAGATGACCGGGCTGGAAAAGAAAAGCAGAGTCCGGGAGTGTGTAGCAGAATCCCCATTTTGTTACAGAGAGAACTGTCTGCTCTATATTCCTGAGAATTTAAAAGCGACGCTCAAGGGAAGCCGGGAAGAGGTCGAGCAACTTGCAGGCCAGATCCGTGATCTGGTGTGTTCTACTTTTGGGCATACACTGGTACTGTTTACATCTTATACCCTGATGGGAAATGTGCAGCAGCTCCTGCGGGATCAGATCCCGTTCCCGATGGTGCAGGTATGGAGAAACTCACAGGAAGAAATCGCACGGTTTAAGAAGATGGAAAATGCCGTTCTGTTTGCAGCCGGCTCCTGTTGGGAAGGTGTGGATTTTCCGGGGGATATGGTATCGTCCCTGATCATTGTAAAATTGCCGTTTGCTGTACCGGACCCCATCCATGAAGCACAAAGGGAACAATACCGATCACTGGAATCCTACATTCAAAATGTTGTTGTTCCAGATATGCAGAAGAAACTGCGCCAGGGATTCGGACGGGCGATCCGGACGGAGCAGGACACCTGTGTAGTGTCCATTTTAGACCACCGAGCGGCAAAGAAAGGAAAGTACCGGGGAGATGTTCTGGACGCCCTGCCAAAGTGCCAGATGGCAGAAAAAATCGATGAAGTAGAGGACTTTATCCGAAGCCGGAAAGTGGAGCGTTACTACAGCTGATAACATCCGTGGTGTTGTTGGTTCTGCCCAGATCTGGACAGAAAATAAGACAAAAAGTTTAGTGGTATTTCAGGAGCGGTTTTGACCGAATTGGTGGTATTTGTGATAGCTTTATCGGCATGAGTTGGGTATACTGTGTATAGCGTTAGAGGAAAGGAAGTGAGCAGGAATGAGACGATATGAACTGGAAAAAGAAAGAGAGGGTTCCACCGTTTATTTCTTTATCAGAGATGTGGAAACACTGGATATCGTCCTGCTTCCAACCAAATATCTGATGCACAAGATACGGAGTAAATGTTCACCGAATACGGTGCGGCGCTCCGCACTTGCAATCCTGTACTATCTGGAATACATCCATGAAAAGAAAAAGGAATTGACAGACGTATATCAAATGCCTTATGTTGAACAGACAAATCACTTTGTGGAATTTTTATACTGGCTGAAAGCCGGGAAGCATACCAGAGATAAAAATCACAGATCTCCAAACAATGGAACCTGCAACGCATACTTAAGAGATGTGTTCAGGTTCTATCTTTTTATAGAAGAAGAGTACCAGCAGTTCGGGGAGCTGAAAGTCCTGTCCTATAATTATTTTGTAGCCGTGGATGCAGTAGGCGTAAAGAAAAGCATACGATCAAAGAGTTTCAAAGGCTATTTAAAAGAGGAAGAGCATAAGGCGAGAGCAGCAAAGAAAGATGAAATTGTGGAAATCTTGAAAGCGTGTACCAATATAAGAGATCGGCTTCTCATGCTGCTTCTGGCAGAGACAGGCTACCGAATCGGTGAGATCTTAGGAATTGATTACAGTAAGGACATTGATTATCAGAACCACATAATCCGGGTATATTTCCGTGAGGACAATGAAAATGGAGCGAGAGCAAAGAATGCAGAATACCGAAGTGCGAAGATCAGCAAAGATACCTTCGGCTTTTTAAATCTGTATATCGCAGAGTACCGAAAACTACTTCAGCACCAGACAAGCCTGTTTGTGAATATTTCCGGGGATAATATCGGAAAACCAATGAACGTGGAAGCAGTATACTCCATGCTAAAAAGAATGGATAAGAAAACAGGGATTAAGATCACGCCTCATATGCTCCGGCATTACTTTGGAAATGAGCGGAGAAAAGCAGGATGGTCGCTGGAACTGATACAGCTGGCCTATGGACACCGCCACATCCAGACAACCATCAATTATCTGGACATTGTGGATGATGAACTGCTGGATGCCAGCCAGGAATTCTACGAGAAACACTCCTCCCTGTATGGGATTGAGGAATTGCTATAGGAGGTGGTTTTTATGCCTGCGTTTTTACAGTCTTTTATAGAGGCAGAACAAGAACGGAGCAGGCGGATTGAGCAGCTACGAAAAGAAATCCGGGAGTTTGCAAAAGAGGAAGCAGGAAGTTCCATTACAGAACAGATTCTGCTGTTTCTGGCAGATGAGATGGTAGAACATCTTTCGGAAATAGATTATGAACTGCGAATGAAATTTGAATTATACATAACACCGCTGATAAAGCGAAATTACATTTACCGATATACCGGAACGTTCGACCGGATACGGCAGGCGTACATCCGGGAACGGATGAAAACTCCGGCTGGACAGAGGGAATGTGAATGGAAATATAAAAATGAAATACTTTTTGTTCCATACCACTCAGATCCTGTAATCGTAAAGAGTGTGGAAACGGTACGGTGTCGGAGCAACATGGTCTGGAATTTTAAAGCGGCAGCCAGTGAGAAACTGAAACGTCAGATTTTTACCGTGCTGGAATATATTCTGAAGAATTATGAAATTTCCAGACTGAGGGAATATAAACTGACCGGGCTACAGCTTTTTTACGAATTTTGCATCCGGGAGCAGATTACAGATATCCAGCTTCTGGAGCTGGAACAGGAAACAGCATTTCAGGACTACCTGAAGCAGAAAGTCGAGAAAGAGCAACGGCGAAAACGACTGAAGAGCATTGTGGAAACTGCCCGTAAAGTGATTTTTATAGAAACTGATGAAACAAGATGGGATGCTACCATCTGGTATTTAGAGCGGTTTCGTATTGCCAAAGAAAGAATAAACCAGAGTGACAGTATAGAAAAAATATCATTTCAGGAAGTTCTACAGCCCAAGAATCGATTGCTGCTTCAGGAATATATGAAGTACGAAATTGGAATCGGAGAACTGGCGCTCAGCACGGTGTACGAAAGATTCCGAACCATTCGAAATTTTTTGCAGGAGATCAGCGAACTGGAAGTTACCAAGTGTGATGCCAGCCTGATTGATGTATATTTAAAGAATTTGCAGAATGGTGCTATGGGAGCAAAGACATTTAATACCAATGTTTCGGGAATACAGTTTTTTATGAAATTTCTGGAAGTAAAGGGGTATATAAAAAAGGTTCCGTTTTATGCATCGTATTACTTGGAAAAACAGATCCCAGTCCACCATGACAGAAGTGTGGAAGAGGATGTGTATATGGAAATTATCCAAAACCTCTCACAGTTTCCTGAACACCTGAGAATGATGTTTTTACATCTCTGGTGTGTGGGACTCCGGATCAGTGAGGTCTGCACCTTAAAAGGGGATGCGTATTATATCCAGAATGGTGACTGCTGGATGAAGGTCTACCAGGTGAAAATGAAAAATTATAAAAGGGTTCCCATTCCGGTAACATTGTATCGTCTGATGCAGGTTTATCTGAAAAAGCACCCTACCAAAAAAGAAGCATACATTTTTCGGAATCGGAAAGGTGGAGCATTTTCCAAAAGCACCTTCATGGGGCAGATGAAAAAATACTGCTCCCAGATAGGCATACAGAATGGAGAATATATTTTTAAGTCTCATGATTACCGACATACCGTAGCAACCAATTTTTATGAGCATGGCGTATCAATCCAAAGCATCCGGGACTATCTGGGACATACGTTTGAGGAAATGACCATGCAGTATATAGATTATATGCCAAGAAAAATTGCTAAAGAAAATGACGCATACTTTGAGGAAGAGGAAAACAGCCTGCTTGCCTGTATGCAGAAAGGAGAGAAGCATGGATAATAAACTGAAATTCCAACAACTGGAATGTTATAAGCTGGCTACCGATGAGCAAAAGGAAAAGCTGAATAAGGAACAATATTTTGATCTGGATAAACTGCCGGAAAACCAGCTTCAGACAGAATTTGTCGAATACATTTACTACCGTGGAACGCAGGTATCCATCCTGACCATAAAAAGGGAAAGGCATTATTTTAACAGCTTATGTGAATTTTTTCAGAAGTCATCCCATCAGGAAAACAGCCTGCTTGACAGAGAAAAAGACTTCTGGATAAAGCAGTTGAAAATGTGGATGATACAAAACGGTAGGGCTTTGACGAAGCATAAAGTGACGAACATTCAGACTGAATCGGTGGAAAAAGCTGCCCTGATCCGGTATTTTGAAAGCCTTCTGGAATTTACACTGGACCGATCAGAAACCAATGAGCTGGCAAAGGATATCTGGCATCTGGAAAGGCTTCCGCTTATCCTGCGGACAAATCCGATTGTCAACCATAAGACACTAAATTTCAGAGGAATCCGGCAACCAGATATTCGGGAAGAAGTAAAAAAAGCAATTTACCATCATCTGAAAACCGAAGCCCTTGGCAGTATAAAACGTGAACTGTCCGCCATGAATAAATTTTCAAAGTATTTGGATGAAAAGCATTCCAAGATCAGCACCTGCGAAGAGATTGACCGGGAGATCATAGAACAATTTTTAATCAACATCAAGGTAGAATCAAACGGAGGGAATGGCATCCGGGATGACCTGCTAAAGCTTCGAAATGTGCTGGAAACAATCGGAAAAATTTATGATTTTCCACATCTTACAAAACTGTTTTTAAAATCTGATTTTCCGCCAGAACGGAAAGCAGAATTCAAATCTTATTCGGACAGTGAGCTGAAAAGACTGAATGCCCAGATTGTAAAAATGGAAGAGCAGATAGCAAGGGCAATGATCATCCACCAGATGCTTGGAACCAGAATTTCCGACACGCTGACCTTGCGGAAAGACTGCCTTTATAAACATGACCGTCAGGATATGATTATCATATACCAGCCGAAAACAAGAAGATATGAAAAACCGATCAGCCGGGAGCTGGCACAGCTGATTGGAAAGGCAGTCAGTTATGCAAATGAGCATTATCCTGAAAGCATTTATATCTTTGCGGACGAGAACAAACCGGAGAGACCAATCAGTTACCAAACCTTGCAGGATAAAGTGCTTCGAATGATCTATGAAAAAGATATCCGAGATGACAGCGGGAAATTATTCGGATTTGGAACGCATATGTTCCGGCACTGTTATGGGGTAAAGCTGACAGAACTCCATGTGGATGATTGGACCATAGCAAAGCTCCTGGGTCATAAAGGAGTGAAAAGCGTCCAGTACTACCGGAAAATGAGCAATCAGAGACTGGCAGATGAGACAAGGGAAGTAAGAAATCTTATGTCACAGATTATCTTAGCAAATCTGGACGGATGGGGAGAAGAATATGAGCAAATACGACAAGATGCTGGAATTGAATAAAAGAAAGAGCGAAGAAAAAGTGGAACGGGCAGTCCTGACAATACGGACAATGGTGTTGGAGAGAGAAAAGGTGTCCGTACCAGCACTGATGCAAAAGACTGGTTTATCTAGAGGATTCTTTTACAAGAATCCGATTGTAAGAGGTGAGATTGATGCAGCAATGGAACAGCAGGCTGGTATGGTGGATCCAAGGAGAAACATTATCAGTCAGGCGATGGAAGCGGAAATGAATCTGCTCCGGCAACAGCTACAGAAACTGAAAAGCGAAAATGAGAATCTAATAAAGGAAAACCAGAAGTTAAAAAAAGCACTATCCAAGAAAGAGTTGAATCTTATCAAACAGATTTAAGCTATATCATAATGCAAAGTAGGTCTGCCAGAATACAGCAGATCTGTTTTGCATTGTGATATAGAAACAGATTATGCTTAAAAGGCATTAAGCAACCCATAATAATGGGTATTGGACATAGAAAGCAATATGGGAGTATGATGATACCGATAAGAAATAGAGTGTACCTGAAATGCAAACTGTCACAGAAAAATTATGAACTTTATGTAAAAAGTTGCAAAATCTATTGACCTAGAGCTTACTTCAGGTTGTACCATAAAATAAAAAGAGCAAGGAGGAATTTTTTATGGATATCGAACAGATGAAAAAAGACTTAGGTGGAGGTAACGTATTTCCAATCGGTGAAGAAAACGTAGCATTCGCAAAGTATTTTACAGGTGAATGCTATTTGAATATGCTTACAACAGAGAGAGTACCAGTTGGTCTGGTTACTTTCGCTCCGGGAACAATCAATGCATACCACATCCATCATAAAGGTGGACAGATCCTTCTGGTTACTGGTGGAAGAGGATGGTACCAGGAAGAAGGAAAACCAGCTCGTGAATTGAAAGCTGGAGATGTAGTAAATATTTCACCAGAAGTAAAACACTGGCACGGGGCAGCGAAAGACAGCTGGTTCCAGCATCTGGCTGTTGAAGTTCCAGCAGAGGGAGCTTCCAATGAATGGCTTGAGTTTTTACCGGAAGAAGAGTATGACAAATTACCATAAATAAGAAAGATGGAGGTTTGATATCATGGCAAAGATCACACAGATAGCAGGAAGAAATGCTCTGGGAACATTTGCACCAGATTTTGCACATTTTAACGATGACATTCTTTTCGGAGAGAACTGGAATAACGAAGATATTGATTTAAAAACAAGAAGTATCATCACAGTTGTAGCACTGATGGCACAGGGAATCACAGATTCCTCTTTGAAATTCCATTTACAGAATGCAAAGGATCATGGGGTAACACAGAAAGAGATCGCAGCAATCATCACTCACGTAGCATTCTATGCAGGCTGGCCAAAAGGCTGGGCAGTCTTTAATCTTGCAAAAGAGGTTTGGAATGAGGACGAAGCAGAGAAATAACCTGGCAGAAACTGCTCGTCATGAAAGGGTCGCACAAAACACAGACGTGTATGCCGTTAAAGCCCGTAACTATAAGGGATTGCGGAGGGGTAGTCCAGTTTTCTGCAGGAACAACTGGCATATCCATCATGCAAAGAGCGGTGGCGGACAGATTCTTGTATGCGTAGCCGGACGTGGATATTATCAGGAAGAGGGCAAGGAAGCAGTCGAATTGAAACCGGGTGACTGTATCAATATTCCGGCAGAGGTTAAGCATTGGCATGGTGCCGCACCGGATAGCTGGTTCAGCCATCTGGCAGTGGAAGTACCGGGCGAGGAGACATCCAATGAGTGGTGCGAGCCGGTAACAGACGAGGAATATGGTAAGTTGAAATAAAAACATTTAGGATTGCAGGAGGGGTTATACATGGAGTACGCAAAACTTGGAAATACCGATATTGAAGTATCGAAGCTTTGCATCGGATGCATGAGCTTCGGAAAAGCAGGTACAATGCATGACTGGACACTGGATGCGCAGGAAAGCGAGAAGGTGATCAAGCATGCGTTGGATCTTGGTATCAATTTCTTTGATACTGCAAACTGTTATTCCGCAGGAACCAGTGAAGAATATCTGGGACAGGCACTGAAAAAGAATGTGGCACGTGATAAGGTTGTGATCGCATCGAAGGTGTATTTCAATGAGGGTAGACTGTCAAAGGCAGCGATTGAGCGGGAAATCGACGGTTCCCTAAAAAGGCTTGGAACCGACTATCTGGATTTGTATATCATTCACCGGTTTGATTTTGATACTCCGATCGAGGAGACGATGGAAGCACTGGATGGTCTTGTAAAGGCTGGAAAGGTGCGTGCAATCGGTGCATCTGCGATGTATGGATATCAGTTTTATAATATGCAGCTTGCCGCAAAAGAGCGGGGACTGACACCGTTTGCTACGATGGAGAATCATTACAATCTTCTTTACCGGGAGGATGAGCGCGAGTTGATTCCAATCTGTAAGCAGATGAATGTTGCGCTGATGCCGTACAGTCCGCTTGCTGCCGGGCATCTGTCAAGACCTGTGTGGAATACAGATTCTTTGCGGAGTCAGACCGACCGTGTTGCACATGGAAAGTATGACCGGATGGAAGAACAGGATATGAAGGTGGTTGCCAGAGTGCATGAGCTCTCAGAAAAACACAATTGCAAGATGTCACAGATTGCTCTTGCATGGCAGTGGGCAAAGGGCGTGACAGCACCAATCGTCGGAGCAACGAAGACTGCATACTTGGATGATGAAGCAGGTGCGCTCGATGTGAAGCTTTCCGCAGAGGACGTGGCTTACCTGGAAGAGATGTATGTGCCACATCCAGTCGTTGGAGCTATCAAAGAAAATCCGGCACAGGGCGTTGTGCTGTTGGATGAGAAAAAGTAATTATTTCCCAACCACCAGCGCAAAATATCCCCAGTCCCAGATCGGGGATGCAAAACTATTTTCGAGATATTCGCGGATATCCGCATCTTCATAACCGGTCATGCGTGACAGGATTACAATGTAGTCACGGACGGTTTCATAAGAAAGATGATTTGCTCCTTCGGCAGAGTAAAGAAGAAAAAGGCTCTGCCGAATGGATGCATATTCCATGGCAATCCATTCCAAGTGTAACAACATATCGTCAATCGTATCCTCCGGCATAAGCAGGTCGGAGAATATTTCGTTTGCCATATAGTTCCGAAACAGGATATCGTAGGTATGTAACTGCCGGTGAAAGTTAGCAAGTTTTACATCGTCTGGTACAGTGAATTGTTCTGCGAGCGTAATCAGTGGATTCAAGTACGGCGCGTACAAGCCTTCCCCGATATAATTTACAGATAGATCCTGTAACAGCTCATTGCATTCCATCCATGTGTCCGCAGCCGGAAGTTCTACGTCGTGGATAGCTGCACGAAGCTCTGACAGCGAAGAAAGTGAGAAATATTCAGTTACCTTTGCTATGGTAATCGGAGCGTTTTTTGCCAGTTCAGATAGAATATAAAAGCTTTCTAATAAAGCTTCTTCGATAGAAATATTCGTATCCTGAATCAGATTCATAATCGAAGTGCGGATCAAAAAGAGTGCGTCCGGCTCAGACACCTGTGGGAAATCCAGCAGCGTATATCTCCACAGATCAATCACTGCCGGGCAGCAAGGCATGAGCATCCCTTCCTTGTGGTCGTGGAAGGTATGATATTCCCGCGGGAAGGTTGTACACGTTTCTGAGAGCACAGAATCTCCGTAGGTAGAGACTAAGCGGCACAGCTTTGCCTCGTCTAGGAAAGGACAGCGATGCATCGCGTCTAATCCGATTACGCGCTGCCCGTCTTTCTTCGTTGTGTAGGCACTTAAATTCTTACGGCATTCCGGTACGGTATCCGGCGGAAGCAGCTTCTTCCAGCGGCGGTTCGTGTCTGCATCGACTGCGATTTTCCACTCTTTACAACAGGTGATCGGACATTTGTCCGCAATACAGGTAAATTTGTTATAATAATCCGGCGTTAACATGTGTGATTTTAATTCTCCGTTTCTGTATTTAAAGCCAATATCGGCTGACTGTCTAACATAGCGAAATCATTATAAATGAAAAATGGATATAGGACAATATGCGGTTGACAATTCCGGAAAGCAGCCATATATTATAATCGATTTTGTATGTGTCTTATATGCATTTTCGTGGAAATTTGGTGGGCATGATTCTATATGTGTAAAATTGTGCTAAAATAGAAGACACGTATAGAGAATGGAGGAAATAGCATGAACGAGAATATGAAAAAAAGAAATGCGGTTCTGGCACAGACCGTTATCAAAGGATTGGAATCCCGGAACATGACCGGTTACTATGCAGCAGATAAGGGAGAAGCTTTGAAGCTGGCACTTGAAGTAATCGGCGAGGGCAGCTCCGTTGCGATGGGTGGTTGTCAGAGCGCACACGAGATTGGTCTGGTGGATGCCTTGCAGGCAGGAAATTATAATTACATAGATCGTTCGCAGATGACGCCGCGTGAGGGATTGCTGGCAGCATATGATGCAGATGTATTCTTATCGAGCGCCAATGCGATGACGAACGATGGCATCATCGTAAATATCGATGGAAATTCCAACCGTGTGTCCTGTATCGCACAGGGACCGAAGCGGGTGTTATTTATCGTGGGAATGAACAAGGTCTGTTCCGATCTTGATGCGGCGATGAAGCGTGCCAGAAATGTGGCAGCTCCGGTGAACGCCCAGCGGTTTGATGTGAAGACACCGTGCAAGGTCACAGGCAGATGTTCGGATTGTAAGTCTCCGGATACACTCTGCTGTCAGTTCCTGATTACAAGGTTCTCACGTCATGAGGGAAGAATTCATGTGATTTTAGTAAACGATACACTTGGATATTAATGCATTTGCCAGGAATTTATGAGAGGAAATTATTATGCAGAAAAATACGTTAGAAGGGAAAGCCAAAACAAAAAACGGGATTAAACGGTTATGTTTTTGTGCCGTGTGTATTTTGCTTGAAGTTATATTTATGGTCTCCATGATAACAAGACTGAACGAATATGCAGAGATTGTAAATCTTCTGACACGTTTGCTTGGAACAATCCTTGTATTGGCATTATATGCGTCAGATCAGACTTCATCCATGAAGATGCCGTGGATTATTCTGATACTGATATTCCCGATCATGGGTGTTGCGTTATATCTGCTGATTGGTTTAAATGGTGGCACACGGAAGATGCGCAAACGGTATGAGAAAATCGACAGCCGCCTTTTCCCATTGATTCCGGCTAACAGAGATAATCTGGAAAGATTACGTTTGCAACTCCCCAAAGCCGGAAGTATCTCCACGTATATACAGAGAAATTCAAGCTATCCGGTGTACCGGAATACAGATATCACATATTATGATGAAGCAATCAAGGGGCTTCGAGCACAGCTTGCAGATCTGGCGAAGGCAGAACATTTTATCTTTATGGAATATCATGCAATCGAGGATGCGGAAGCGTGGCATATGGTACAGGAAGTATTGGAAGACCGCGTAAAGGCGGGAGTGGAAGTCCGCGTATTCTATGATGATATGGGGTCAATTGGATTTATCAATACAGATTTTATTAAAAAGATGGAAAAAGTCGGTATCCGGTGCAGAGTGTTTAATCCATTTACCCCGGGATTAAATATGTTTTTAAATAACCGGGATCATCGTAAGATTACGGTGATTGACGGTAAGGTAGGATTTACCGGAGGGTATAACCTTGCAAATGAGTATTTTAATATGACCCAGCCATATGGCAGGTGGAAGGATACAGGCATTCGTCTGGAAGGAGATGCGGTAAAATCCCTGACCGTGACGTTTCTGGAAATGTGGAACGCCGTGAGTGACAAAGATGTGGATGATGTGGATGTTGAGAAATATCTTACTCCGTCCGGCTACCGGGCCAGACAGGCTGGTTTCGTGCAGCCGTATGCAGATATTCCAACCGATGATGAACAGGTTGGAGAGGAAGTTTATATCAGTATCATAAATAAAGCAGAGAAATACTGCTGGTTTATCACACCTTATCTCATTATCACGGATGAGATGACACATGCATTATGTCTGGCAGCAAAGAGGGGCGTGGATGTACGGATTGTCACGCCGGGAATTCCGGATAAGAAGCTGATTTACAACGTTACGCGTTCGTTTTATCACGGATTGGTTAAGCATGGAGTGCGGATCTATGAGTGGACACCGGGATTTTGCCATGCGAAAATGAGTGTGGCAGATGATTGTATGGCAACCTGCGGAACAATCAATCTGGATTACAGGAGCCTGTATCATCATTTTGAGAACGGCTGTTTCATAGTTGACAATCCTGCTGTATTATCTATCCGGCATGATCTGGAGAAAACGATGCAGGAGAGCAGGGAAGTGACAGAAAAATATTGTTCCGGACGCAGTGCGTATCTGCGTCTGGGACAATTATTCATGCGGTTATTTGCAGGACTGTTGTAGAAGTATTTTACAGGAATTTATCCAGTTCTGCTTCCACCTGTTTTTTCTTTTTAATCTTCGGATGGTCGATGATCGTGCCTCTGGCAACCACCATATCTACGTTGCGGAGTGCACGCAGATCATCTAAAGGATTCTTCGCAGTGACAATCAGATCGGCTGCTTTCCCCTTTTCAATCGATCCCGTGATATCGCCGATTCCGGCAAGCTCGGCGCTTCGCGCGGTTGCCGTATAAAGTGCAAATGCATTCGAGGCACCTGCGTATTTGTGAAAGTAATAAAGCTCACGCCAGAAATCGTACTGCGTGATCCATGGGCAGCCGACATCATTGCCAAGTACAACCGGAATATCGTTTGCCAGTGCCTTCTTGGAGCAATCCACGATTCCTTCGAATACGACATTGCCGTTATATTGCTCGACTTCGGTCGCATTTGTGATAGAGCGGTCGAAGAGCGCATATGGCAGAGCCGGTGAGATCGTTGTGCAGAGGAATGCACCGCGTTCCTTGAATAATTCGATCATCGCATCATCCATCTTCGCACCGTGCTCGATCGAGTCGACACCATTTTCCAGAGCCACGCGGACACCCTCCGGAGATTCCACATGGGCGGAAACGATATAGCCGTCGGCATGTGCTTTGTCGCAGACGGCACGCACCATATCCGGCGACATCTTCAGCTCGCCCGGGACACCCTTTTCTTTGGCATCTAACACACCGCCGGTAATCATGAGCTTCACTAAGTCAACCTTTTCCTTCTTTGACTGTTCGAGATGTGCAAGTGCTTCCGGGATGGAGGCAGCGGCAATCGCAACCGAACCTGCCATGTGTCCACCCGGAACCGAGATGCCCTCGTTGGCGGCAAGGATACGCGGACCAACCTTTGTTCCGGCAGCAATCTCATCCCGCAGGCGGGTGTCGAAGCTTCCGAGTCCGCCGACCGTCCGGATCGTCGTGACACCACTTAACAGTTCATCCTTCGCAAAGCCGGAAACCATCTTGTAAGCGATGGCACGTGTCAGGGAAGAACGCATTATCTTCTTTACGAGTTTTTCATTGTCGCGCTGTTTTTTCTGTGGCTTTCCATTTCCGGCAAGATGCACATGCATGTTGATGAGTCCGGGCATGATATAGCGTCCCTGTAAATCTATGGTTTTGTAGCCGGCAAGGTCGGTTGTATCCGGTACGATATCGGTGATCGTGCCATCCTGTACGAGGATGCAAAGCCCGGTCTGCACCTGCATGTCTTTGGTTCCATCCAGTATCTTTCCATTTGTAAATGCGTAATTCATAAGCAGCCCTCCGTTCTTAATTCTATGTCCACTATACAATAGTTGGAGATAATCTGGCAATATTCGGAATCGCAGGAATGTCGTGTTATTATCAAATATGTTCTTGCAGGTTCATAATTTTTTGATAGAATAAAAAATAATAAATGGTTTTTCATGAGAAAAGGGCGGGAAAGTGTGGAAAGGAGTCAAAATGAGCTTAATTAAAGGGATTCATCATGTATGTCTGAAATGTGCTAACGAAGAGGAATATAAGGAAGTCGTACATTTTTATCACGAGATTTTAGAATTAGAGATTGCCAGAACATGGAGCGAAGGAATCATGTTCCAGTTTGGAAATGCAGTATTGGAAGTGTTCGCAAATGGCGGAGAAAAAGCGGAGACAGGAATTATCCGGCATTTTGCCCTTGCAACCGAGGATGTAGATACCTGCGTGGAAAAGCTGAAGGCAGCAGGGTACGAGGTGTTTGTGGAACCAAAGAATATTGTGATTCCATCCGATCCGGAATATAAGGCAAGAATCGCGTTTGGCAGAGGACCACTTGGAGAAGAAATCGAGTTTTTTCAGGAGCGATAGGAAGGATATATATAATAATAGTAGCAAAATAGCAATTATCGGTTTATGTAATAAATGATTAAAGTATAGTACGATGATTGTGGAGGTGATATGAAATGATTTTTTCGCAAAAACTACAATTAATTCGTAAGAATAAAGGTTTGACCCAAGAGGAACTGGCAGGAAAACTGGATGTATCCAGACAGGCTGTAGCGAAGTGGGAGTCTGGGCAGGTATATCCGGATATTAGTAACCTTATTCAAATCAGTAAGTTGTTCAATGTTACGGTCGATTATTTAGTGAAAGACCAAGAATGTACTGTTGGCTGTTTCGATCATAGTGGAACAGACGTTGATCGACTTATTGAATTTCGCTTAGAAGCAAATGTTAATACATATGCTGCTTATATGAATGAGACGGATTCAACGCGATTGGATTCTCATGATTTTTCATATAGCAATGGTTCTTATACATATCATGATACATACGTTGGTGGGGAACAGTTTGCTGGTGAGGAAGCTATATGGTATGAAGGTAAATCACAGTATGCAATGAATTACATAGGACGCGTTTTGAATCAGAATTTCAGTGGTGATTTTTTAAAGGAAGCTCTTCGCAAAGCCGATAAAAAAATGCCATTTAGAGGACCAGAGTATTATCAATCGGGACAATATACCTATAAGTGTAATGTAGTCGGAGATTTTTCCTGGTTTCAAGGTTATGAAGAAATTTACTGTGAGAATGTTAAGGTATATGAATGCTATTTTCACGGTGGAATAATGAAGTGATTCCAGAAACTAACGTTAAAAGAAATAAAATACATATATGAATATAAGAAAAATGCTTGACGGCATAGTTTAATTATGTTAGCCTACGATCAAAGCATAAGTTTCATATAGTAGCTGCAAGACAGTTGCTTTCTACGAATAGTCAAATTATTGATTCTTGAACATTCATGCTTTTAAATTCAATTCATTTAATTTAAGATGCAGGGGTATTCAAGGAAGGTAGTTTAAGTCTATGTTTGCAGATGGATTTCTCCTGCGAAAGCCAAAGGAGGACGAAATATGGCAAACAGAGAGTACAAAAGTGATGTGTTTAGTATGTTGTTGGAGGACAGGGCGAGAGCGTTGGATGTTTACAATGCGATGGCGGGGACGGCATACACCAATCCGGAGATTATCGAGATTCATACGCTGGAAAGTGGTGTATCGCTTACGGTGCACAACGATGCATCGTTTGTGGTAAGCATGGATTCGGTTCTGAATATCTACGAACATCAGTCAACGTACAACCCGAACATGCCACTTCGGGAACTGATTTATTTTGTGACGATCATCAAGAAACTGATAGAAAACAGATATTTACTTAGTCACAAGCTGGTGAAGATACCGACACCGAAGTTCGCAGTGTTCTACAATGGCGACAAAAACAGACCGGAGCGTGAAGTGTTGAAATTGTCCGATGCATATGAAAACCAGTCGGATGGGCCGCAGTTAGAGCTGATGTGTACCGTGTACAACATTAATCCGGGAAATAATGAGGATTTGAAGAAGCGGAGTCAGACGCTGCGGGAGTATATGATATTTGTCGGATATGTAAATGAGAATCTTGCAAAGGCAGAAAAGGGTGGGAAGGATTATGAGACTGCAATCAGAGATGCGGTGAATCGTTGCATTGCAGAGGATATCCTGAAGAAATTTTTGCTGGAACGCGGAGAGGATGTGCAGAAAATTATGATGTTTGATCTGACATACGAAAAGCAGATGGAGAATGCAAAGCGGGAATGGTTTAACGATGGTGTGGAAGAAGGACGTGCAGAGGGATATTCATCTGGAATTGCGGAAGGACGTGCATCTGGAATTGCAGAAGGACGTGCAGAAGGTGCAGTTCATCATTTAGTTGCTTCCGTTGTAAAAAAGGTGCAGAAGAACAAAACACTTGAACAGATTGCGGATGAACTTGAAGAATCGGTCGAAGATATCCAGTTGATTTATGATATCGTAAACAAGCATGCACCAGAATATGATGTGGATGCAATTACCGCAGAAGTGTTAGAGGTACAGGAAAAATATGAGTGATAATCAGAACAACAATCCTAAGGGAATTATAATTGGAATGCTTTGCCTGATCTGGGGACTGGGATCGATTGCAGCGATGCTGTTTTGTTCCAAGCTGGAGAATCATACGGGAATTCTTCTTGTGTTGCTTGGACAGTTTTTTCTTGTGATCGGCTTGATCGCTGTAATCTGCAACAGAAAAGCCAAACCATATCCATTTATTGTATTGGTATTTCCGCTTGCCGGGATTGCATTGCTTGTATGTGGAATTTATATCTTGACAAAAGGAGAGATTGCTTTGTCGATGCTGGATCAATATGCACCATACATATTGATCTGGATATTCCCGCTTGCCGGGATAATGATGATAGCAGGTACGCTTGGGAAAATCCGGTACCTGAAGCAGGTATGTACGCAGGAGGTTCAGGCAAAATGCGTCGATATTGAAAGTGCGTCTGCCGCAGGCACACATAGAAGAAAGCATGTAACGATGCCGGTTTACAGTATCTCCTATAACGGAGAAGAGAAGCTTCTTAGAAAAGGCATGTACACCAATCTGAATCATTTTGAGATCGGAGCATATTATAACATCCGGATAAATCCGACGAATCCGGATGAATATCTCGATGAGAATAACAGAAAAGGAAATAACTTGATTTTGATACTTGGTGTTGTACTGCTTGTCGTGACGCTGCCGGCGATCGTATATATGTATATCAATGGGATTTGAGATAAATAAAATAAGATGGAAACCGGTTGTAAGAAATGTTTTATTCAGATGAAATTTACCACCAATAATTAGAATAAAAAATCTATTTTGGTACTTGATTCATAAAAATCAATCTGTTAGAATACACATATAAAAAGGGAGTAGCTTGCCGGTCGCGGTTCACTTCTTCGTCAAGACAGTTATTGAAACATATAACTCGGAAAGTGATGAAATAGCGAGACTTTTACTGTTTACGCAGTAGGAGTCTCTTTTTTTATACCTACTGCAAAATAAAACAAAGAAAGAGAGGTAGAAAGGATGTTCTTGAAGGTTGTTATTTTGTTGGTAGGTTTTTTGTTTCTTGTGAAGGGGGCAGACTGGTTTGTGGAGGGGGCAGCGAGTATCGCGAAGAAGCTTGGGATTCCGCAGCTCATCATCGGTCTGACGATTGTAGCGATGGGAACAAGTATGCCGGAGGCGGCGGTCAGTATCACGGCGGCGTTGCAGAAGAATGCGGGAATCACGATCGGAAATATCGTGGGAAGTAATATCCTCAACATTCTGATCATTCTTGGTGTGACAGCGGTGATCACGAATGTAGCGATCCAGACGTCAACGTTTCGCTATGAGATACCATTTATGATGGTAGTTACGATTATACTGCTGGTATTTGGAATAACCGGTGGGGAAGTGACATTCGTAGAAGGTATTATTTTCTGGGTTTTGTTCCTGTTATATCTAGGTTATCTGTTTGTGATGGCGAAGAAAGGAACCAATGAGGAAGAAGGCGAAACAAAGGACTACCCGGTATGGAAATGCATTCTTTTCATGGTGATCGGCGGTGTGCTCGTTGTAAAGGGAAGCGATTTCGCAGTCAGCGGAGCATCTGCAATCGCACGATATTTCGGTATGAGCGAGCGGTTTATCGGACTTACGATTGTAGCACTGGGTACCTCACTTCCGGAGCTTGTGACATCTGTCACAGCAGCGCGGAAAGGAAATGCGGGAATCGCAATCGGAAATATCGTGGGCAGCAATATTTTCAATATCTTGTTCGTAATCGGTACAACTGCACTCATCTGTACAGTGCCATTTGAGAGCAAATTCATCATAGATACGATCATTGCGGTTGTGGTTGGTGCGATCTTGTGGATCGGAACATATAAGCATAAGGAGCTGCGGCGTCCATGCGGCATCTTTATGCTGCTATGTTATGTGGCGTATTTCGTGTATCTGTGTATGATGTAAAGGATGTGTGTTGGGGAAATTCTTTTTGTTTGACTTTTTCTCCCCAATAAAAGTATGTATATAGCAAGCTGGTTTGGGGTATTTTTCGAATTTCGAAAAATACCCCAAATGATAATCGAGAATCTGACAATTTCACTGGGTGAAAAAATCTAAATTCGAAAAATTTCCCCATCCTCCCACATAAACATATAAAATAGTTGGGTAAAAAAGTGGTAATCAGCAAAAGTCACCCAACAGCAGTCAACAATATCCCCAAATTCATACAAAAACCACACTGCAACAGTCATCTATATCAACCAATTCATACAAAAACGTACGCCACACGAATAAAAAATAAAAAACATTCGTAAAACCTCTTGACAAACGAGTTAGCTGAAACTAACATATATACGAATAAAACAACAAAAATATTCGCATATAGTAGGGAGGACGCAGAATGTTTATCGAAGGAAAAAATCTGGTGAAGAAATACGGAAAGGGAGAAGCAACGGTGTTCGCGCTCGATCATGCCGAGTTTGGGGTAGAGAAGGGCGAGATCGTCGTGATCTTAGGTCCGAGTGGAAGTGGTAAAAGTACATTGCTGAATATCCTTGGCGGTCTAGATAAGGTGACAGAGGGAAGCATGCTGGTAGATGGAACGGACTTGGAGAAGATGTCTGCCAAAGAACTGGAACTGTATCGGAGGGAGAAGCTTGGATTCGTATTCCAGTCCTACAATCTGACGCCGGATCTGACCGTGCGTGAGAATATTGAGATGACAGCAGAACTTGTGCAGGAGCCGCTCAGTACCGACACACTGATCGAAGAACTGGGACTGAAGAAGTATGAGACACATTTTCCAAAGGAACTTTCCGGTGGTCAGCAGCAGCGTGTTGCAATCGCGCGGGCAATGGTGAAGAAGCCGGATATCCTTCTCTGTGACGAGTTAACCGGTGCGCTTGATACAAAGTCATCAAAGGATGTATTGCAGCGTGTACAGAAAATGAATGATACATATAAGACGACAGTCGTGATAATTACACACAACCTGAACATCGCCGGAATGGCAGACCGGATCATTAAGATCACGGATGGCAAGGTTGTATCCAATCAGAAGAATGCAGATAAGAAACGAGTAGAGGAGATGGAGTTGTAATATGACGATCAATAAGAGAGCAGGGCGCAGCATAAAGAAAAACATCGCGTTTTATATTATCAGTATCATTCTTACGATGCTGACATCTATGGTGATTGTCGCCGCGGTGTCAACCGGACACACACTGACAAAGGTTGTGGATGATTTTGTGAAGGACTATAAGGTGGAGAATGCGGAGTTTGTCACTTATCAGCCGTTGTCCGATGCAGATATGGAGAAGCTCGAACAGGAATATGATGTGATACTGGAACACAGCCGGTATAAGGATGTAAATGTGGAAAGTGGGGATTTAAAAGGAGCTACGATCCGTGTATTCCCGATGCCGGAGAAGCTGAACCTCTGTGAGGTGCGGGACGGACACGAACCGGGTGACGGGGAAGCACTTCTGACACAGGATTTTGCGGATATGCATGACATCCGGGTTGGAGATACGATTTCTCTTGGGGCGTATGATTATAAAGTATCTGCCTACACGACGAAAGCAGATTATATCTATATGCTTGATAAACTGTCCGGCTATATTGATAGTGAGAAATTTGCACTTGTCGTAGTCGATCGCAAGGAATATGACAAGATTGATGCAGATGAGACAAGCTATTATTCTATCAAATACAACAAGGATAATTCCAAGGAAGTCCGTGAGAAGTTAAATGAAGGTTATGTGATTGCAAGCTATATGGCGGCAACCACGAACACACGAATCTCCATGCCGGTCAATGAGGGAGATGCCGTTACGAACATGGCAACCATGTATGCACCGGTTATGTTCATCATTATTATCACGCTTGTTGTTATGGTGCTTGGAAGAAATATCAGACAGGAACAGTATCTGCTTGGCACATTTCTGGCACTTGGATTTTCCAAGAAGCAGATCATAAGACATTATATGCGGTATGGGGTACTGCCGGGAGTTGTTGGAAGTGTACTTGGCTTGATTGTGTCCATTCCGTTGACCGGGGTACTGTGCAGATTCTATATCGAATATGATTTTGAAAAGCTTATGTATACACCGGCCTACAATGTACCATCGATCGTTATAGCACTGGTGGTACCAACCGTCCTTTACTGTGCGGCTATCGCAATCCAGGCGGCAGAGCTCTTGAAGAAGTCACCGGTCGATCTCTTAAGAAACACAGGAAAAGATACGAAGACAGTTGGCGTGATGAAGAAGAGTCATGCAAAGACACAGACAAAGATGCGGGTGCGGAGCGTGATCGGACATCCGGGAAGAAGCATTGTAACGGCATTTGGTGTGGCTGTCGCTGCATTCTGTATTCTGACAGGATTTATTATGAAAGACAGTCTGGATACGCTGATGCATGGAGGACTTACAAGCTCTATCAAGTACGAATATCTGTACCGGCTGAATTCGTTAGAGGAAGGCACGCCGGAGCAGGGCGAGGCGTTGTTCCAGAATTACTATGAGGTAGAGGGAAACACCGTACAGCTTTTGGCACAGGGAATCAGCAAGGATTCGAAATATTTCCCGGACAAGACGGACGGTGGTGACGCGCTTGATCTGAACAAATATTATCTGACAAGTGCGGCTGCACAGACCTATGGTATAAAGACAGGTGATACGCTTACCTTCAGCAATATTGCAGATCTGAAAGAACATAAGGTAACAATCAGTGGTATCGTGACGGACAACACGCATTGCTATCTGTACACAGGAAGAGAAAATGCAACGGCGCTGGCAGGTGTAGACAGTGACGCCTATAACTGCATTATAAGCAAGGATGCATTGTCACTTGACAAAGACCGCGTGGCAAGTGAGACAACGATGACTGTCACGGCAGACACGATGGAAAATATGATGGGACCGATGCATGCAATCATGGTTATATTTGAGATCGTAGGTGTTGTGCTTGGTGTATTTGTGCTGTATCTGATTATCAACATGATCGTCGCAGAAACTGCAACCAATATCTCGGTTATGAAGGTGCTTGGATTCAGCCAAAAAGAGATTTCAAACCGGGTATTGAATGTCAATCATATTCTGGTATGCATCGGATATCTGATCGGAATCCCGGCTGCATATATGTTTGTCAAGGTCGGTTATTCGGATACGATCGAGAATTATGGTATGCTGTTGTCACCGGTTCTCACAGCCAGAACGTTGGTGATCGGTTTCGTACTTACATGGGTCGTCTATGAGATTTCCCTTCTTCTCCAGAAGAAAAAAATATCAAGGATTGACATGGTGGAAGCTTTGAAGGAAAATAACAGAAACGAGTAGATTTCTTCAGAAGCTTTTTGGGAGGATACAGATGGCAAAACGGGTATTTACGGAGGAAGAACGGGCAGAGTATAGAGAGAAAATGCTGGATGCAGGGTTTGATTTGTTGAAGCAGTATGGAATGACACATATGTCGGTTGCCAAGATCACCGAGGCAGCCGGCATCGGTGTAAGTACGTTCTATAATTTCTTCTCGTCGAAGGAAGAATATGTGTATGAGGTTCTGCAATACCGGAGAAGAAAGATTCCGGAGCTGATCCGGATTGCATTAAATGGCAAGGAAAAGGCTGGTCCGGCAGAGACGCGCACATATCTGAAGATGATGATCGATGAGAGGTACAGTGTATTTCCAAGTCTGACACCGGAGGATGAGAAGCGTCTGTTGGAGATGCTTCCGGAACAGGCAAGACCGGATCTGCAGAAAGAGACCGAGACAAGTATGCAATTCTTCCGGCATATGGAAGGCATCCGCCCGGATGTGAATATTCCGCTTGTGGCGAACCTGATTAAGGTCTATGTGCTTGCCGCAGAAGGAAAAGAGATGCTGCACCAGACGGTGTACGAAGTGACGATGGATCGCATGCGGGATCTGATCTTGTATGAGATATTCGGAAGAACGGAATAAAGTTATGAAAAAGGAGCGATCAGCTCCTTTTTTTATGCCCTGAAAATAAGACTGACTTTTCCAGTTTCCCGGTTGTTATATATGAATGACAAAGGAATGAAAGGAAAGGTGCAGTATGAAGAAACAGGCAAGACACAAAAAGAAACAGAGCTACAAAGCGGTAGCGCGTGTACTCGTGACTTTGCTAATATTGATCACTGGTCTGATCGCGTACTATTCAATCCGTGGTGGAGATCGCACATTGCTCATGGTATTTCATTCGGAAAAGCAGGTGGCAGATACTTCGGGCGCATGGAATCTAATTCTTGTTGATCGGGATCATTACATTCCTGCCAATTATCAGGTGGAACTGACCGAATTATCCAATGGGGAAAAGGTGGATTCAAGGATCTATCTGGAGCTACAGCAGATGTTTGATGATGCAAGAGCGGCGGGACTTGCGCTGTTTGTGCGGGAAGGGTATCGGACAACAAAGGAGCAGCAACAGATCATGGACGATCGAATCAAAGAACATGAAAATCAGGGCTGCTCGAAGAAAGAGGCGAAGAAGAAAGCGGAGGAGTATGTTGCGATTCCGGGGACGAGCGAGCATCAGTTAGGACTCAGTGTGGATATCAACGCGGATACATCCAAATGTTCATCGGATGCTGTCTATCAGTGGCTGGATGAAAATGCATATAAGTACGGATTTGTGAAACGCTATCCAGAAGATAAGACAGACATTACATCCATCAACAACGAACCGTGGCATTACCGGTATGTGGGAAAGGATGCAGCAAGAACGATGAAGCAGGAAAATCTGTGTCTGGAAGAATATCTGATAAAATATAAATAAAACTGACTTTTCTGACGCATATGTTGTTATAGTAAGTGGGGATAGAAAAGAGGTGAGAGCGAGAATGGAGTCTACAAGCGATTTTCTGCTGGTGCACCGGGCGAGAGCCGGGGATGAGGAGGCATGTGAGAGACTGGTCAGGAAATATTATCCAAGCATTTATCAGTACTGTTTGTTGCATATATATGACACCTATGAAGCAGAGGATCTGACACAGGAAGTGTTTGTCAGAGCCTTTGCAAGCTTAGAACGATACAGGGAATATGGCAAAGTAAAAAATTATCTGTATACGATCGCCGGAAATGTAGTGAAAAACTATTACAAGAAGAAAAAGGATATTCTGTTAGATGAACTGCCGGAAGTGGAAACTGAAAACCGTGAGGAGACGGTTGATATCCGGCTGGATATCGAACAGGCGGTGCGGAAGCTGCCGGAGGAGCTGCGGGAAGTTGCGATTTTGTCGTTCTTTCAGGAGCTGAAGCAAAGAGAAATCGCAGAATTGCTCCAGATTAAGCTCTCATTGGTGAAATACCGGATTGGACGGGCGAAGGAGCTTTTGATCAAAGAATTGGAGGTGGAAGAATGAAAGCTTACAGACAACGGATACAGGAATATAGAGATTTCGTACAGCAGACATGTATACGGGAAGAAGCGGGGGCATGCACGATAAAGGTGTGTCAGGATATTCTGACAGAACAGGCACTCCAGATGGAATCAAAGAAGACATCGTATTTTGAATTCTTATATGAGCAGTCACGGTTCATCAAAAAAAGATGGTGGGTGTTGCAGGGCGGAGTGCTTCTGTATCTATGGCTGTGGCTGAGCAACAATGCCAACGACATGAAAGAGACAATGCGACTTATGGGAATTTTCGCAACGATGTTTGTGATTTTGATCGTTCCGGAAGTCTGGAAAAACCGAAGAAACGGTGCCGTCGAGGTGGAACAGGCGTCGTATTATACGCTTCGCCGGATCTGTGCGGCGAGAGTCCTGTTGTTTGCAGCAGTGGACTTCTTGATTGTCATGATATTTTTGGCGGTAGCATATCGGACAACGGCACTTACCCTGAACAATCTGGTTGTGAACTTCTTACTTCCGGTCAATGTGTCCTGTTGCATCTGCTTCCGCGTGTTGTATAGCCGGTGGGAACGGTCAGAATATGTTGCCGTGCTGTTGTGTCTGCTATGGGTGGCAGTCTGGACGATGATTGTTGTAAATGATGCGGTCTATCAGAGGATTGCATCTCCGGTCTGGAAAGCGATGCTGTTGCTGACATTTGTATATGTTGTGTATTGTGTTCGGAAGTCATTGACTTTCGATGAGAAAATGTTGGAGGATTACACCAATGGAATTAGAGTTTAAGCATGTAACAAAACGATATAGCGAGGTAGCCGCCGTCCGGGAAGTAAACTGTGTTATGGAACAGGGCATCTACGGATTGCTCGGAGTCAATGGCGCAGGGAAAACAACATTGATGCGGATGCTGTGTACGATCATCCAGCCATCGGAAGGAGAGATTCTATGGAATGGCAAGGAAATCTGGAAGCTTGGTAGTGCTTATCGGGAGGTGCTTGGATATCTGCCACAGGAGTTTGGGTATTATCCCGATCTGAATGTGTATGATTATATGATGTACATTTCTTCGATAAAGGGACTAAAGCAAGCATTTGCCAACAGGAGAATAAAACAGCTTTTGGAGCAGGTAGATATGTGGAAGTTCAGAAAACGGAAGATGAAGCATCTGTCTGGCGGTATGGTCCGGCGCGTGGGGATTGCGCAGGCAATGTTGAACGATCCAAAGATTTTAGTGTTAGATGAGCCGACAGCAGGACTTGATCCGAACGAGCGGATACGGTTCCGCAACCTGATCAGTGAGCTGTCCGAGAACCGTCTTGTATTGTTATCTACCCATATCGTGTCGGACATTGAATATATTGCAAATGAAATCATGCTGATGAAGGATGGAATGCTTTGCTATACAGGAACCGCGGAAGAGTTGCTTGCATCCATGCAGGAACATGTATGGCTGTGTCAGGTGCCGAGAAATATGGTCGAGAACTATATGCGGAAATATCTGGTCGGAAATATCAAAACATCCGAAAATGGTGCAGAGCTTCGGATCATATCGAAGGAGAAGCCGATGGCGGAAGCTGTGCTGACAGAGAAGAATCTGGAAGATGCATTTTTGCTTTATTTCGGGGAAAAATCGGAGGAACGATAGGATGCTTAAATTAGAGTTGAAACGGATTTTTTCAAAGAAGTTAAATGTGCTTGCCGTTGGACTGATGGTGATATTGGCAGCAGTGTTTAGTGGATTTGCTGCAACTAGCAACCGGTATGTGGATGCGCATGGAACGGTCAGCACAGGAATGCTGGCAACGAGAAAGCTTGTAGAAAATAAGAATGGGTATGCAGGGGCTCTGACGGAAGCAGAACTTACGAAGATTGTTGTACAGTATAAAGCGGTGATGGCACAATCCCAAGAGGAGCAGGATGAAAATTATGGGACACTATATCAGCCAATCGATGATATCCTAAATTTCATGATATCTGTGCTGACACCGGATGCGGGATACGATGAGACAGTTTTGGATTCGGTGACGGAGGATTCCGTACAGGATTTCTATACGTGGTATCGGGGAAATATGAAATGGATGGCAGATCAGTATGGAAAGACTCCTGAACAGAAAGATTATCTGGAGAAGAAATACAGTGAGATTATATTGCCGCTCCAATACGAATCCTATGGTGCATGGGATACGATGATTATGTATGCGGAGACATATTCGATCGTGCTGGCAATTCTGGTTGGATTTATCTGTGCAGGAATATTTGCAGATGATTTTCAGACAAAGGCGGATGCGGTATTTTTTGCTTCGAAGTATGGAAGATCCAAAGCAATTAAAAACAAGATACTGGCAGGCGTCGTTGCGACAACGATGATCTACTGGACAGGAATTGTCCTGTTAAGTGCAATCAGCTTTGGCATTATGGGAACCAGTGGCATGCATACACCGTACCAGATGTCGGAAGCATATAGCATCTACATCATGACATATGGACAATATTACGCACTGACAGTAGCATGCGGTTACATTGCAAGTCTGCTTGCAGCGTCTTTAGCCATGCTGGTAGCGGCGAAGATGCATACGATCAGTGTTGCTGTCTGCATTCCATTTTTTCTGTACTGCTTACTACCGTTTATTGGGCGGGTATTGTCCAGCTATACAAAGGTGTTCAACCTGATTCCGACGATCCTTACAAATGTGGAAGCAAGCGTCAGGGTGCCGTTGTTGTATCAGATTGGAACGCATGTGATCCGGCAGGTTCCACTTGTAATGGTGATGTATACCGTTCTTTCCATCGTGCTATTGCCGCTTATTTACCGGAGTTTCCGGCGATATGGGAGAGCGTAGTTGATTTTTATCAAATTACTCTGTATTGCAAGTGATAAGAGGATAAGCATGGGCTTTTCCGGAGATAAATGATGTGGCGGATTGATAAATTTTCGTTTGACATTTTCAAAATCAGCAAATATAATATTCAAACGAACGAGTAGCAAATCTGCGTAAATCCAGTTTTGCTGCTCGTTTTTATTTTTATATGCCATTAAAAAGTGTGTAGCTGATCAGCGTAAGTCCAACTTAGAATGATTAGTACACACTTTTTTTATGAGGAAAAAAGGAGGATTTAGAAAAATGGCAGAAAGTAACAAGATGAAGGATATGCCAGTGAATAAGCTCATGATCCGGATGGGTATTCCGATGATCTTATCCATGGCATTGCAGGCAGTCTATAATATTGTAGACAGTGCGTTTGTCGGAAATATGAAGGTGGGAAGCGAAGCAGCGCTGAACGCGTTAACGCTGGTGTTCCCGGTTCAGATGCTCATGGTAGCAGTCGCAATCGGCACCGGTGTTGGCACGAATGCACTTCTGGCGAGGACGCTTGGACAGGAAAATCCACAGAAAGCGGCGAAGGTAGCGGGAAACAGCTTATTCCTTGGAGTGATTATCTATGCAGTCTGTCTGTTGTTCGGCGTGTTCGGTGTGAAAGCATATATTTCCTCACAGACCGGTGATCCGCAGGTCATCTCTATGGGAATTAGCTATCTGCGTATCTGCTGTGTGCTTTCGTTTGGAATTATTTTCTTTTCGTTATTTGAGAAGCTGCTGCAGGCAACGGGACGTTCCCTTTACTCTACGATTGGTCAGGTCGTAGGTGCTGTGGTAAATATCATTCTTGATCCGATCATGATCTATGGAATCGGACCGGTTCCGGAAATGGGAGTCGAGGGTGCAGCTTATGCAACGGTGATCGGACAGATTGCATCGGCAGTGCTATTATTCATCTTCCATAAGAAATTCAACAAGGAATTTGAACAAGGAATTACCTATATGAAACCGGATGGCACGATTATATGCGGGATATATTCCATCGGACTTCCGGCAATCATTGCACAGGCACTTATGTCAATCATGGTGTATGTGATGAACCTGATCCTGAAATTCAACGCAGCCGCCCAGACGGCATACGGACTTTTCTATAAAGTACAGCAGTTTGTGCTTTTCTTGGCGTTCGGACTGCGTGATGCAATTACACCGATCATTGCGTTTGCCTATGGAAGGGGGAGCAAGAAGCGGATCAACGATGGAATCAGATATGGCCTGACGTATACAATTGTTTTGATGGCTGTCGGAATTTTGATTACGGAGCTTTTCCCGGAATCATTTGCCGGATTATTCAATGCAGGGCAGTCGAGAGAATATTTTATAGATGCGATGCGTATTATCTCGATCAGCTTCCTTTTCGCAGGCGTCAACGTCGCGTATCAGGGAATCTATCAGGCGTTAAACGGTGGTATCGAGTCGCTCGTGATTTCGCTGCTTCGGCAGCTTGTAATCATCCTTCCACTCGCGGGTGTATTCTCCATCTTCGTTCGTAACGGGCAGATGGGCGTGTCACTCATCTGGTGGGCATTTCCGATTACAGAGTTTCTTTCGTGTCTGGTCGGCTATGTGCTTTTGAAGAGAATTAAGAAATACAGGGTTGGAGAGATAACGGACGAGAAAAAAGGGTAAAATTCTGGAAAAATAAAAAGTTACTCTCTTAACTTGATGTAAACGTAATTACATAGTATAGTTATGTCCAAATACCAATGACAGCTATCATAATTGGAGATATTTTTGATCGCGATGGAAGCAGATATTTTATTATGGATTCAAAATAATATACGGAATGATGTGTTGACCCCGATTTTCAAGTTTGTTACGACACTTGGAAATGCGGGAATGATCTGGATTGTCCTCTCTGTGGGATTGCTGATCCCGAAGAAGACAAGGCGCGTCGGCGTGCTGGCGTTAGTTTCTCTTTCCTTCTCGGCTTTGATTGATAATGTGATCTTGAAGAACGTCGTTGCGCGGACAAGACCATACGACGTGATCGAAGGACTCACCAGTCTGGTCGGTTCGCAGAAGGATTATTCATTCCCATCCGGACATACCGGAAGTGCCTTTGCAGCGGCGGTTGTGATGTTCCGGGAACTGCCGAAGAAGCTTGGAATTCCGATTTTAGTTTTTGCGTGTCTGATGGGATTATCCCGGTTGTATGTCGGTGTGCATTATCCATCGGATGTACTGGGCGGAGTCCTGATTGGTACTGGCGTCGCACTGCTTACTCATTGGTTCGGTACCGTCTGGATAGAACAAAAGGTATAAAACGAAAGAAGGAATAACGATGTGGATTGCATTTGCATTCGGCTCTGCGCTGTTCGCAGGACTGACCGCAATCTTAGCAAAATGTGGAATTAAGAATACAGATTCCAATGTCGCAACGGCGATCCGGACAATTATAGTCCTGATCTTTTCATGGATTATGGTATTCGTTGTAGGAGCACAAAAAGGGTTTGCAGATATATCCGGAAAGACGTTACTTTTCCTGATCTTCTCCGGTCTGTCGACGGGCGCTTCGTGGCTTTGCTATTTTAAGGCACTGCAGCTTGGTGATGTGAATAAGGTAACACCGATTGATAAATCGAGCACGATTCTTACGATGCTTCTGGCATTTATCCTGTTACGGGAAGCATTGTCTCCACTCAAGGTGGCTGCGATGATTGCGATTGGTGTGGGAACATATCTTATGATTCAGAAGAAGGAAACCGAAGAAAAAAAACAGGATGGCAAATGGCTGATCTATGCGATTGGTTCCGCGGTATTCGCCAGTCTGACTTCGATCCTTGGAAAGGTTGGAATCCAGGATGTCAACTCGAATCTTGGAACGGCGATCCGGACGATTGTGGTACTCATCATGGCATGGGTGGTTGTGTTTGTGACCGGAAAGCAGCATACCGTAAAGCAGATCGACAAATCAAGCTGGATATTCTTAGTGTTATCCGGAATTGAAACCGGTGCTTCGTGGCTTTGTTATTACCGGGCATTACAGACCGGACCGGCAAGCGTGGTTGTACCAATCGATAAGCTTAGTATCTTAGTTACGATTGCATTTTCCTATGTCGTATTTCATGAGAAATTAACGGCAAAGGCGGGTATCGGTCTAGTGTTGATTGTTGCCGGAACGCTGCTGTTGTTGCTCTGGCGAGCTTAATTTTCAGGATATGAAGAAGGCTGCCGAGTTCAGGGGAGTCCAAGACTTATTCTTGATAAAAAGGTAGAATCTGTTTCCATGCGGGGTGAATACTCTGTCGGTTGCAGGTAGTTTGTCAGTTTAAATATTTTTTGCGATAGTCACTCGGCGACATGGAGACGTATTTTCGGAAAACACGGGAAAAATGCCCCGGGGAAGAAAAGCCGAGATCCAGACTGATGGCGGTCAAAGGTTTATCTGTGTAGCGGAGGAGGTGTTTTGCCTCCTCTGTTTTCCGGTTAAGTATAAAATCTGTGAGCGTGATATTACTTTCTGCCTTAAATCGTTTTGAGAGATATGATCTGCTCATATAAAATTCTTTTGCCATGGCTTCCACCGTAATCGTTTCTGACATATGATGGTCAATATAGTTTGCTACATCTGAAACAAGCTGTGATTTTGCCCCTGCTTCCTGTAACTGGTTTACACGCCTGGCAAAGTCTATGAGCATACGATAACGAAGATTGATAATCCTTGAATAATCATTTGATGATTCGCATTTCTGTATGTAGCTGTCACTCAGTGTGAATGCATCATCGGGATTCATGCCACCGTGGATAGCCGAACGTGAAACAAGCGTAGTTGTAGCGATAAAGGTATCCTTTAATTGACGAAGCTGATTGTCGGACATCGTACCAATCTTCAGAGCTGTAGATTTCTCAATCACTCCTGTTAAGGCCATATAATCGCCTTTTCGAACCATATTCATCACATTCTGTTCGAAATCATAAGTGTTGTGGAGTGTTATGCTTTGAGTTGTCTCATCGGAGAAAAACATGTCAGCATCATGCTTGTTCATTGATTCTATAAACTGCTTTTGTATGGCATCGTCAATAAAAACATCATGAAGGAAGCATTTCTCATTGTTCAGTATGTAATTCAAAAGACACAGAAGCTGCATAAGGCTTTCTAATGGTATGTGGGTGATATCCTGCATGGCGATTATAAAATCATCGATATCGTCACCCGGTATGTCCAATTGCATGGCGAGATCTCGTAGTGTTGGCGTGGAGTTTGGAACCTGGCTTGTCGGCCCGATTACAATTTTATAATTATCGGAATTAACAATGCCATAGTAGCAAAAATGTGCGGTCATGAAATAACCGACGTGGTCAGTAATTTTTAAAATGTCTGCCTGGTAGATAGACACAGGATCTTTAACAAGGTTGACTGTGGAGTGATAAAAAATAAGTGTATTGTTTTTATAAATACGTGTCGGAATTCCGAACAGACTGCCGGTGATTGTACCAATATAATCGTAATCAATGGATTGCATGGCTGGCTCCTCCTTATGAATATGGACACAATTATACTATTGTGAACACATATGTGCAAGAAATACGAAAAAAATAGTGATAGAATCCGGAAGGATAAAAAATATAAGAAAGGAACCTATGATTTATGTACACAAAAAATGCAAAAAAGAAAATTGAAAACATGCCATTACAGGAACGAATAGCCTATGGCTACAAAAAAGTAATTATGCTGATGCTTATTTCAGGGCTGCTTTCCATAATAGCGATAGGCGTACTGCTTGCGGATCTTTTGAATTATGTGCAGAAAATCAATGCTTCAGACATAGCAGTGAAAATGTGCAGAGTGAATGTAAATGCTGCTGCAAGAAATATAAGGGAAATGGCGTTGGATGACGATGAAGCTTCTTATGATGACTATGAAAAGACAATAACAAATCTGCTTGCAGATGTTGATTCCCAGTTAAAAATAATAAAAGAAACCGGGGTTGTCTCAGAAGAAAATTATACAGAATATGCTACAGCATTATCCGATTGGGAAGACATAAGCACATCCATTATAGAGGAAATACGACAGGGACAGAATCAAAAAGGTGTAGAGGATATCCTTACCAAATGTACACCTGCGCTGAACAAATTAGTAGATATTGCTTTGAAATTAGATGATATTACAGATATAGCCAGTGATAAGGCAGTCAGAAATACCGTATTATGTGCTATTTTTGGTGTTGCTTTTATTATATTCTTTATAAGTCTGGCGTGGGTAAATTCAAGAAAAACCAGCAAAAAAGTACTCTCGAGCATTTTGGAGCCATTGCATGCCATCGAAGATGTTGCAAAGGAACTGACAGAAGGAAACTTACACAGCATGTTGGAGTATCGTTCGGAAGATGAAATCGGACGATTGGCACATAGCATGCGTAAATCAATCCGGATTCTGGGCTCTTATGTGGATGATATAGACCGCGCAATGAAGCTGTTTTCAGAAGGGAATTTTGATGTGCAGCCGAATGTAGAGTGGAAGGGAGATTTTGTTGGAATCCTGAATTCCTTTATGGCATTTGAAGAAAGCATGGCAGCTATGGTAAAGGGAATCCAGACGGTTTCGGATCAGGTGTCCGGTGGCGCGGAACAGGTGTCATCCGGGGCAACCGAGCTGGCAGATGGAGCAACGAATCAGGCAGCAGCGGTAGAGGAGCTGACGGCAACGGTAGAGAATGTTTCGGAACAGGTTCAGCAAAACTCACAGGCTGCAAGTAAGATAAGTACAAAGGTAGTGGCACTTGGAGACGATATCCTTGAAAACAATACCAAGATGCGTGAGATGGTAAAGTCTATGCTTGAAATTAAAGACGCATCCATGCAGATAGAAAAAATTATTGAAACCATCAATGATATTGCATCCCAGACAAATCTTCTTGCATTAAATGCGTCTATCGAGGCAGCGAGAGCCGGGGAAGCGGGGAAAGGATTTGCGGTTGTTGCCAATCAGGTAAACCAGCTGGCAGACCAGAGTGCACAGGCAGTAAAGGAATCGGCTGCTTTGATCAAAACATCCGTGAATGCGGTTGGAAAAGGGGTTTCATTTGCCGAGGAGACTGCACAGCAGCTGGAGATAATTGCACAAAACTCTAAGATTATTACCGGAGAGGTATCCGATATTGCGGATACGCTTGCAAATCAGACAGTCGAAATACAGCAGATCAATGAAGGAATAGAGCAGATCAATGATGTTGTACAGAGTAATTCTGCAACGTCGGAAGAGTGCGCTGCGGCGAGCATGGAGATGAACGACGAAGCAGATCATTTACGGAATATGATACAGGAAATCAAAGTGGCTGAATTTAATAAATAGGTAGAAGCATGAGTAATATTATATTTAAAGGATAGTTATGCTATGGAAGAATATAAAGATGGAATGCTTTCAAACGTTGATTTTAATAATATAATAGAAATAATCGAAGCATCTAGCCATTCCTTTTGTTTCGTGATAGAATAAGACATTCAATGAAATCGGAGGAATAGATATGAGTAACGAAAGCAAGCGCTGCAAGGTGCACTATACAGGGACATTCAACGATGGAACAAAGTTTGATTCATCTTATGATCGTGGCGAGCCGTTGGAGTTCGTCTGCGGTGCAGGTATGATGATCAAAGGATTTGATGAAGCGGTGAAGAATATGAATATCGGCGAGATCGTCGATGTACATCTGATGCCGGAAGAAGCTTACGGTATGCCGGATCCGGCGAATGTCATCACAGTTGCATTTGAGGATATGCCGGGATCTGAGAACTTAGAGATCGGCAATCAGGTTTATCTGACAACTCCATACGGACAGCAGTTTCCGGTGAAGGTTGTGGATAAAGACAAGGAGACCATCACCTTTGATGCCAACCATGAGATGGCAGGCAAGGAACTGAATTTCAAGATTGAGCTGCTTTCTGCAGAATAAAGATCAAAAAAGCGTGGACACGAAATGTATCCACGCTTTTTTAATGAAATAACGGGAAGGTAACGCAAAACGATTGAAAAAGGACAGAAAATATGTTACTGTCATCTCGTTCGCTTTTTGTGTTTACTGTGTGGCCTGACTCGATAGCAACGTGATGTTTACGATGCCGCCATGTATAGTTGCAAAAGGAAAACGACTATGGAAACAAATATGGAAAGGGTAGAGGGTAGGTTACATGAGTAGAAAACATCCAGAGAAGCGGGGGGCTTTTTCCGGCAAGCTTGGTTATGTGTTATCGGCGGCAGGTGCGTCGGTTGGTCTTGGAAATATATGGAGATTTCCGTATCTGGCAGCAAAATACGGCGGAGGAATTTTCCTGCTCGTCTATATTCTGCTGGCACTGACATTCGGATACACGATGATCGTTGCTGAGTCCGCACTCGGGCGCATGACACAGAAAAGTCCGGTTGGTGCGTTCCGGTTCTTTGGTAAGAAGAAATGGATATCCTTCGGCGGCTGGATCAATGCGGTTATCCCGATTCTGATCGTGCCATATTATTCGGTCATTGGTGGCTGGGTAATCAAATACTTGGCAGAGTATATCCGTGGAAATGGGGCAAAGCTTGCGGAGGATGGATATTTTGGATCATTTATATCAAATGGTGTTTCAACGGAGCTTTGTTTTGTCATCTTCTGCCTTATGACACTTGCTATCATCTATGCCGGTGTACAAAACGGAATTGAACGTGTATCGAAGATGATGATGCCGGTCCTCGTTTTGCTTTCCGTGGTGATTGCCATTTATTCGGTGACAAGACCGGGAGCCATTGCGGGTGTGAAATATTTCCTGGTTCCGAATGTAAAGAATTTTTCGTGGATGACTGTCGTAGCTGCGATGGGGCAGATGTTTTATTCACTGTCGATTGCCATGGGTATCCTGATCACATTTGGTTCTTATATGAAGAAGGATACATCCATTGAGGGTGCAACCAGAAATGTAGAAGTGTTTGATACGGCGATTGCAATCATGGCAGGACTTATGATTATTCCGGCGGTGTTTGCATTTTCCGGAGGAGATCCGGATACACTGCAGGCGGGACCTTCACTCATGTTTATCACGATTCCAAAGGTGTTTGCGAATATGGGACTTGGAACCGGCGTCGGGATTTTGTTCTTCCTGCTTGTGCTGTTTGCTGCACTTACAAGCTCGATTGCCCTGACGGAAAGTGCTGTTGCGACATTTGAGGATGAGCTTGGCTGGGGACGGAAGAAGTCAACGATTGTGATCGGGCTGATCATGCTTGCGCTTGGAACATTATCGAGTCTTGGATATGGACCGCTTGGGTTCGTGAAGATACTCGGAATGCAGTTTTTGGATCTGTTTGATTTCCTGACGAATTCCGTGATGATGCCGATTGCAGCATTTGTGACAAGCCTGCTTGTATCGCGCGTGGTTGGAATCGACAAGATCGAAGAGGAGGTTCGCCATGGGGAAAGTAAGTTCCGGAGGAAGAAGATATTTGTCGTGATGATAAAATATCTGTGCCCGATCTTCGCGCTGATTATTCTGCTTAGTTCCGTTGCGAATGCATTTGGCTGGATATCCATGTAAAAAGAAAATACGATGATGAATGTAACTGCATGGATTGTTGGAGAACATGGTGTCAGGCGAATCAGAGGTAATCGGATATGGAACCAAAACAGGAGCAAAAATTGATATCCCATGCAGATATCCTGCTGATCGTCGGAATTGTGATTCTGGCGATGGCAGGACTTTTTGTGTGGAAGGAACTGCAAAAGTCAGGTGCGTATGTTGATATCATGATTGATGGTAATTCCGTGAAGACATTGCGGCTTGATCAGGATGCAAGCTATGAGGTAAAGCAGCAGGCGGGTGTTAATACGGTCGTTGTGCAGGACGGCAGCGTGACAGTGCAAGATGCAGACTGTCCGGATAAGATCTGCGAGAAGCACCGGGCAATCAACCGGACCGGAGAGACGATTATCTGCCTGCCACATAAGCTGGTCGTGGAAATTAAAGAGTAGATGGATATAGAAGGAAAGAGACAGATATCATTGAAGAAAAAAGACAGACCAACCAATGACCATCCACAATTAAACAATAACCATAAGATTGCGCTCTGCGGCGTGCTGATAGCACTCGCCATGATCTTATCGTATCTGGAGAGCCTGGTGCCGATCCATATGGCGGTACCCGGGGTGAAGCTTGGTCTTGCCAATCTTGTTACGATCATCGCCTTGCAGAGACTGGATCTGAAATCGACGATTGTAATCTCGGTCGGACGTATCATCCTGTCGAACGTTCTGTTCGGAAATATGGCGGTGTTGCTATACAGTCTGGCCGGTGCGGCATGCAGCATCCTGATCATGACGGCGCTTAAAAAATGCCGGGTATTCGGACTTGTGGGAATCAGTGTTGCAGGTGCAGTCTTCCACAATCTGGGGCAGATACTGGTCGCGGTCTGCGTGATGGAAAACGTGCGTATTTTTTATTATATGTTCATCCTTTTGATTACCGGAACGGTCGCGGGTGTAGCAATCGGATTGCTTGCTTCGTTTCTATTAAAAAATATAAGAATATAGTCACAAAAGTTGTGAAATTAAGGACACATTTGTTGATAAAAATCCTCACTTGTATTAGAATAGTGGTAAATATTTTTTAGAGTGGGGTCAGTACGATGAAACTAACTTTTAAAGGAGGCATCCATCCATACGAAGGGAAAGAACTTACGATGGATAAGGATGTAATTGAATATGTCCCAAAGGGAGATATGGTATATCCACTGAGTCAGCATATCGGTGCACCTGCGAAGGCGGTTGTAAAAAAAGGTGACCGTGTTTTGGTAGGGCAGCTGATTGCAGAAGCCGGTGGATTTGTTTCTGCAAACATTCATTCTTCTGTATCCGGAACAGTCAAGGCCGTGGAACCTAGACTGACTGCATCCGGTTCTAAGGTCAATTCGATCGTGATCGAAAATGACAATCAGTTTGAAGAAATTGAATATGTGAAAAATGACAAACCGCTTGCGGAGCTTAACAGGGAGGAAATCCTCGAAGCAATCAAGAACGCAGGCGTTGTCGGCATGGGTGGCGCCGGATTCCCGACGAATGTCAAGCTCTCACCGAAGAATGCAGACGAGATTGATTACATTATCGTGAATGCATCCGAGTGTGAGCCATATCTGACATCGGATTACCGTCGTCTGCTTGATGAGACGGACAAGGTGATCGAGGGCTTGCGTCTGGCACTTGCAATCTTCCCAAAGGCGAAGGGAATCATCGCGGTCGAGGATAACAAGCCAAAGGCAATCCAGAAGTTGAAGGAAGTGCTTGGAAATGATCCGGACATCAAGGTCAATTCCATGAAGACCAAGTATCCGGAGGGAGCAGAACGTCAGCTCATCTATGCAAATACCGGACGCTATATCAATTCGAAGATGCTTCCGGCAGATGCCGGCTGTATCGTACATAATGTAGACACAGTGTATTCCATCTGTGAAGCTGTACGACAGGGCAAACCATTGATTCAGAGACTGGTGACTGTGACCGGTGATGCGATCACAGAACCATGCAACTATCTTGTACGGACAGGTACAAGCTTTGCAGAGCTGATCGAGGCAGCAGGTGGATTCCTGCAGGATCCGGAGAAGATCATTGCCGGTGGCCCGATGATGGGAAAAGCCATCTATGATTTGAATATTCCGGTTACGAAGTCTTCGTCCGCAATTCTCTGTATGACGAAGGATGAGGTCTCGGAATATGAGCCGAGTAATTGTATTCGCTGCGGCAGATGTGTGGAGGTTTGTCCGGGCAGAGTGATGCCGAACAAGCTTGCGACACTGGCAGAACAAGGTGATCTGGAGGAGTTCCAGAAGTTAAATGGTATGGAATGCTGTGAGTGTGGCTGTTGTTCGTATGTGTGTCCGGCGAAGCGTCATCTGACACAGACGATTGCCGGCACGAGAAAAGCCATTCTGGCAAGCAAAAAGAAATAGGAGGTGCGAGAAAGTGGAACAGGAAAATTTGAAATTGAAGGTCTCTGCTTCCCCGCATGTGAGAAGCAAGGCGACAACATCGGATATCATGTTTGATGTTGTGCTGGCATTGGTTCCGGCAACCGCGTTTGGATTGTATATTTTTGGCTGGTATGCAGCTGTGCTTGTCGCAGTCTGTATCGGAAGCTGTGTTGGGTTTGAAGCATTATATCAGAAATGTATGGGCAAGAAGGTAACGGTTGGAGATTTCTCTGCCGTGGTAACCGGATTGTTGCTTGCGCTGAACCTGCCACCAAACCTGCCGATTTGGATGGCAATTGCGGGTTCCGCATTTGCAATCATCATCGTAAAGCAGCTCTTCGGTGGACTTGGACAGAACTTTATGAACCCGGCACTTGGAGCGAGATGTTTCCTGCTGCTGTCGTTCTCCCGTTATATGACAAACTTCGTATACGATGGTGTGGCAACTGCAACACCACTTGCGACATTGAAGCTTACCGGTATGGTAAACCTGCGCAGCATGTTCCTTGGATATACTGCTGGTACAATCGGCGAGACCTCTGTTGTAGCACTGCTGATCGGTGCAATCTATCTGCTTTGCAAGAAGGTAATCAGCCCGAAGATCCCGCTCATCTATATTGGTACATTTGCAGCAGCGATAGCAATCTATGCAGCTACACAAGGTTATAATGTTCCTGTATATACAGCTGCACATCTGTGTGGTGGCGGACTGATGCTTGGTGCATGGTTCATGGCAACCGATTATGTGACAAGCCCGATCACGTCCTCAGGAAAAGTGATTTATGCAATCGGACTTGGACTTTTGACATTTGTACTTCGTATCTTTGGAAGCAGCGCCGAAGGCGTTTCTTATTCTATCATTATCATGAACCTGTTAGTACCTCTGATCGAGCGCGCAACCGTTCCGAAGGCGTTTGGTGAAGGTGCCGAGATCAAGGACAAGAAGCAGGCAAAGATTGAGGCAAAAGAGGCAAAGAAAGCTGCAAAAGCAGAGGATGCTTCGGACGGTGATGACAAAGAGCCAAAGAAGAAAGACAAGATGGATGTCAAGGGCATCGTCGTTGCAATCGTTGCAATCTGCGTCATTACGGTTGTGATGGGTGCAGCACTTGGCGGTGTCTACAGTGTGACGAAGGATCCGATCGAGAAGGCGCAGGAACAGGCAAAGAACGATGCCTATGCGGAAGTGCTTCCGGAAGCAACACGTATTATGAGTGTGGAAGAAGATGGCAATGTAGTAAAGCAGATTAACCCATTACTTGAATCGTATGGATTTGAGGATGTTCATATCGACGATATCTGTGTCGGCGGTGATGATGAGAAGAATGAACTGGTTGGTTATGTCATCCTCATCACAAGTACAGCAGGCTATGGCGGAGATATCCAGATGGCAATCGGAATCAATACAGAGTATCAGATCACAGGTATTTCCTTCCTGACATTGAACGAGACAGCCGGTCTTGGTATGGAAGCAGATACCGATGAATTCAAGGCACAGTTTATTGGTAAGCAGGTAAATAAGTTTGAGTATACAAAGACTGGTTCGACAAAGGACAGTGAGATCGATGCATTGTCCGGTGCGACGATTACCACATCGGCAGTGACAAATGCAGTCAATGCGGCACTTCGTACAATTCGATTCCTGACAACAGGAGGTGCACAGTAATATGGGAAAGATTACAGAACGTTTAAAAAACGGTATTATCACAGAGAACCCGACGTTTGTCCAGATGCTTGGAATGTGTCCGACGCTTGCGGTTACATCCTCTGCAATTAACGGACTTGGCATGGGACTTACAACGATGGTAATTCTGACGATGAGTAACTTTATGATCTCCCTGCTCCGGAAACTGATTCCGGACAAGGTGCGTATTCCGGCATACATCGTTATCATTGCTTCCTTTGTAACAATCGTACAGTTTGTATTGCAGGCATATATTCCAAGCCTGAACGACAGCCTGGGAATCTTCATTCCGCTGATCGTTGTAAACTGTATTATCTTAGGTAGAGCCGAGAGCTATGCATCAAAGAATCCGGTGATCCCATCCATTTTTGATGGTATCGGTATGGGACTTGGATTTACCGTTGGACTGACTACCATCGGTATCATCCGTGAGATCCTTGGCTCTGGCAGTATTTTTGGATTCAGCTTTGTAAAGGCTGTTGAGAATTTCGCTGAAAGTCATGCAAGTGATAAGGTCTTCCAGATCTTGTCCGATCAGGGACTGTTCCAGCCGGCAAGTATTTTTGTATCGGCACCGGGCGCATTCCTTGTACTGGCATTTATCATTGCATTTATCAACCGTCGTCATATCAAGAAGGCAAAGAAGACGGGCGAGAAGGCAGAGACATGCAGACTGGCAGATTGCGCAAGCTGTGCAAATGCCATGTGTGCAGGCAAGGGAAAGGAGGAGTAGGATATGAACATTATTTTATTAGCGATATCCGCTGCTCTTGTGAACAATGTAATCCTGAGCCAGTTCATGGGTATCTGTCCATTTTTAGGAGTATCAAAGAAAGTAAGCACAGCAGCCGGTATGGGCGGTGCGGTTATCTTCGTTATGACGATTGCTTCGGCGGTGACAAGTGTGATTTATCATTTCGTGCTTGTGCCACTTAAGCTTTCTTATCTGAACACGATTGTGTTTATCTTAGTGATTGCGGCACTGGTACAGTTTGTGGAGATGTTCTTAAAGAAGACGATTCCATCGCTGTATGAAGCGCTGGGCGTGTACCTGCCACTGATCACAACAAACTGTGCAGTGCTTGGTATCGCACTCAAAAATGTGCAGGATGATTTAAACATTGGAGAGTCTATCATCAACGGTATGTTCTCTGCAGTCGGATTTGCGATTGCGATTATCGTAATGGCAGGCATCCGGGAGAAGATTGATAAAAATGATATACCGGAAAGCTTCAAAGGAGCGCCAATCGTGCTGATCACAGCCGGTCTTATGGCAATCGCTTTCCTTGGATTGAACGGATTGATTTAGAGGAGGCGAAGAAATGGGAGCATCGATTTTGTACGCGGCTGCGGTCATTGGAATTGTCGGAATTTTAGCCGGAATCCTTCTGGGTGTAGCGAGCGAGAAGTTTAAAGTCAAAGTAGACGAAAAAGAAATTAAAGTACGTGAGGCATTGCCGGGTAATAACTGTGGAGGTTGTGGATATCCGGGGTGTGATGGTCTTGCGGCTGCAATCGCAAAAGGCGAAGCGAAGCCGGATGCCTGTCCGGTCGGTGGCGAGGCCGTAGCAAAGAAGATTGTAGAGATCGTCGGTGGGGAGATCGACAGTGTCAGACATGTAGCACATGTGAAATGTGCCGGAACCTGCGAGAAAGCAAAGGATGCGTACGATTATGTCGGACCAGAGGATTGCCAGATTGCGGCGAATGCACCAGGCGGCGGACCAAAGGGTTGTAGCTTCGGTTGTCTTGGTTATGGTTCATGTAAGCGTGCCTGCCAGTTTGATGCAATTTCCATCGTAGATGGTGTGGCAGTTGTGGACAAAGACAAATGTAAGTCCTGCGGACAGTGTGTACTTGCCTGTCCGAGACATATCATCGAGATGGTACCGGAAGATGCCGGTGCAATCGTCGAGTGTAATTCGAAGGAATTTGGTAAAGACGTAAAGGCGGTCTGCAGCGCAGGCTGTATCGGATGTGGTCTGTGTCAGAGAAACTGTCCACAGGGCGCAATCACCGTGAAAGATCACCTCGCAGTTGTCGATTACGAGAAATGTACCGGCTGTGGGACATGTAAAGAGAAGTGCCCGGTTAAAATAATAAAGTAGACGATATGTGTTAATATAATAAAGTGTATCAAGTTGTACATAATTACAATTCTGACACAGACCGTTGAAGCACGCTGGTACTTAATGAATGGCAAACTTGTTTGCCGTGAATTTAGTACCACTGCGTGATGAACCGAGCGAGAGCGTGTCTGTGTGGAATTCGTAATTATGTACGACTTGTATATCACGATATTAATACATAAGATGGGAGAGAGTATGGGAAGAGATTACGTTATTATCACTGATTCATCGAACGATTTACCAGCCGGCTATGCCGAGGAACAGGGCGTCGTGATTATTCCAATCAGCTTTGAAATCGGCGATGAAGTATTTGATGGAAGAGAAAAAACACTGACAAAGAAAGAGTTCTATGACCGCATGCGTGCGGGACAGGGAACAAAGACAGCAGCGCCGAACATCAACGATATTGAAGAGGAGTTTGAGAAGGCACTGTCCGCAGGAAAAGACGTATTATTTACCTGTCTTTCCTCCGGTATCAGCAGTACGATCAACAACGCGTTTGTATGTAAGGAAGAGATGCAGGAGAAATATCCGGATGCGGAAATCTGTGTGTTTGATTCCATCTGCGCGAGTGGTGGACATGGACTGCTGATCTATCATGCGATTGAGAACAAGAAAAAAGGCATGTCCGTCAAAGAGAACATGCAGGCACTCGAAGAGCTGAAGCATCGTATCGTGCACAAATTCACGGTGGATGATCTGACCTATTTGCAGAGAGGTGGACGTATCTCCAAGACGGCAGCCGTTATCGGTGGCATGATCCAGTTGAAGCCGGTTCTGCATGTGGATACAGAGGGAAGACTTGCAGCTGAGAGTAAAGTGCGTGGACGTAAGAAAGCGTTAAACCAGCTGCTTGCAGAGATGGATATCTGTACAGGAGGCTATGCAGACAAGCAGGATGTAGTACTGATCTGTCACGCGGATTGTCCGGAGGATGCGGAGTATGTCCGGGCAAAGGTAGAGGAGAAGTATCATCCAAATAAGATCATTATGAGCGAGGTCGGACCAATCGTCGGAGCACACGTTGGACCGGGAACGATGGTACTTATTTTTGAAGGTGACAAGCGATAAGCTTTCGCATATACTAACTATAAAAAGCGAAGGTATGCGATGCGCTTTTTAGAATTAAAAGAAAAAGAAGTTATAAACTGCAAAGATTGCAGGCGGCTCGGCTATGTTGCCGATGTCGAGTTTGATTGTGAGACAGGGAAGATACTTGCAATCATCGTACCGGGACCGGGAAAATTATTTTCCTGCTTTGGTTCGGGAACGGAATATTACATCCGGTATTGCAACATTGTGCGTATCGGACCGGACATTGTTCTGGTCGATATTGATGCCTGCGATATACGGAAAATTCAGGGAGGAAAGGAATAAACATATGAAGTGCCCATTTTGCGGAGATGATAATACGCGTGTGATTGACTCAAGACCAGCAGATGACAACGAGGCAATCCGTAGAAGAAGACAGTGTGATGAGTGTGGAAAGCGTTTTACTACGTATGAGAAGGTAGAGACGATTCCTCTGATTGTAATCAAGAAGGATAAGAATCGTGAGACATATGACCGTTCCAAGATTGAGTCAGGAGTGGTACGTTCCTGTCACAAACGTCCGGTATCTGTGGATCAGATCGAGGCATGTGTGGATGAGATCGAGAACAAGATTTTCAATCTCGGCGTGCGTGAAATCGAAAGCGAGAAGATTGGTGAGATTGTAATGGATCAGATTCGTGATCTGGATCAGGTTGCATATGTGCGTTTCGCATCCGTCTACCGTCAGTTCAAGGATGCGGATACGTTTATGAGTGAGTTGAAGAAACTTCTGGATACAAAGTAGACGGAACTGAAAGGGACGTTATGGATTATATCAAACTGATCGAAGGTGCAGAGGGCGAGATTGTTGAGAAGAAATCCCGTTTTATTGCGCAGATTGCCCCGGTTGAGACAGAAGAAGAGGCGTATGCATTTATCGAGAAGATTAAGAAGAAGCATTACGATGCACGGCATAACTGCTTTGCATTTTCCGTGGGCGCTGAGATGCCGCTGCTCCGGTTCTCGGATGATGGAGAACCACAGGGCACTGCAGGAAAGCCGATGCTGGAGTTGATTCAGAATTCTGGAATCCATGATATCTGTGTGGTTGTGACACGGTATTTTGGCGGTACACTGCTTGGTACGGGCGGACTTGTCCGTGCATATACGCAGGCAACAAAGGAAGCCCTAGAAGCGTGTACGACGAAGTTAATGCAACAGTTGCTTCCTGTTTTGATCCGGACGAATTATACGGATATGGGGAAAATACAATATATCCTGAATACGAGACAGGTTGCGATCATCAACACGGAATTCGCAGAGGATGTGGTCTTTACGGTACATATTCCGGTTGGCGATGCGAAAGCAATCTTAAAAGAGATAACCGATGCGACGAATGCAAGAGCGCAGATCGAAGAACAGGACGAGATCTTTGGATGATCTCGTCCTGTTTTTGTATCATATTAAATGTATGTTCCAATAATTAAAAAATATGAAATCATAGAATATAATTCACGAAGAAATATACGATGGTAATCAGTAAAAGCACCGGGATCCACTTGGCAAGTGTCCGGCTTTTTTTGATAAACACCGAAAGTACAAGCGACAGAAGATAGGCAAGCAGACTGACAAGTGTTACCTGTAACAGAGTTGCAGTTCCGTAGGTGATGCCGTTGCATAGCATGCCGATTCCGTAGATTGGAAGGATGCCAGCCAGAAGTCCCGTGCATAAAATACTATATCTGCGTCTGCCGGAAAGTGCAATGTAGATGCCACGCTCCTGATCCTGTAAGAACAGCATCAGACTGAATAATGAGGCAAACAGGATGAGCAGACAGGTACATTCGAAGATTGGAAGCTGGATACGGTAGGTATTTTCCTTATAATCATAAGCACCATCTGTGACGGACGACATACGGAAGATCGTATCGCTGTCCATGTATGTCTGCATACGGCTTTTTAAATCTTCGGATAACGCTGCATCGTCAATCGTGTCAACTAAGATCTGTGGGGAAGCAACCTTGAAGATATAATGGAAGAATGTCTCGCTGATGGCAGAGGAAAGTGTGCTTGCGCTTGTCTCGTACAAGGAAATCTTCGGTTCTCCGGAGCCTGCAATGTAGCCGGAGAAAAATCCATCTGGCAGGACAAAACCGCATTCTGCATCACCCGCCTGTACATCCCGGATTACATCTGTGGACGCATCTACATAATAAAACTGATAGAGCGAGGCACTAGCATCTAATTCCTCTTTGAACTGTGTCGTATACGCACTGGTATCTTCCAGATATACGGCAACACGGATTTCTGTGGACTGGCTTTTCGCTGGAAGCAATGCATAGATTCCAGTTAAGATGAGCAGGACGCCCAGCATGCACCAATATAGCTTTCGATGTAAAATTCGTTTCCATGCGACAATCAGTCGGTTCATAACAAAACTCCCAAATGTTTAATAAAGTGCGTGGCAGAAAATCTGCATTACATACGTTCCCGGCAGATACGGACGGATCTGCTGTATCACCTTTGGCAGCAGAACATCCGGTAGAAGTCCGCCACCGCAGTAGGCAAGCACCAGCACAACAAATAACAGACAGATATTTGCGGAAAAGGTACTTCTGGAAAAGGTTGCGATTCCGGCGATCAGCAGTGCAATCAAAAGCAGTGCAGGGATGATCGTCAGAAGTCCGTTCAGGTTTGCGTGCCCCATCCAGATGGAGATTCCGATATAGCACGGCAGGAACAGGATATACAGAGCAAGAAACGTGTGGAGCGTGTTTGCTGCCAGTATATGTCCGCGGTTTAGGTGATACAGCTTCATGCATTCGCAGATGCCATTTCCGGTTCCCTGTAAATATGGAATCAGCAGGAATGCAAGAAAACAGAGACTTAATATAATCGCAAATGCGGCATAGTGCTGTGTGAATGTCACACTTCCTGCATCCTCTGCCTGTATCGTCTTCATATAATTTGTCTTGTTCATGACACGGTCTAGGTATACGAAGTTCACACGGTTGGAAAGCTCACGTATCTGTTCCGGTGTAAATTCGTGGGCACGTGTCGTGTCAAGGCCGCTGTAAATACCAGCCTGAGCAGTTCCGAGCAGTCCGGCGTAGGACATGAACAATTCGTTGATGATATAAGAGGATATGGAGCTGTTGTCGTAAACAACGATATCAAGCGGTACATTTGTACTGTCCATAATTCCAGAGAAAAACTGCTCCGGGACGATGATCAGATACAGGATTTCATGCGAAGCAAGCATGTTATAGCCTTCCTCGACGCTGTTTACCTGTACGAGCTGGACGGTTTCCTCCATTCCTTCTAAATCCTGTAACATACCAATGCCAAGCTGGTTTAGGTCCAGGTTGTCGTCCTGTGGCAGATAGTATCCGATGGAAATCGCAGAAAATACATTTTCCTTATATAGATGTCTGGATAGATAAAATCCTGCGGTTCCAGTCAGGAGAAGCAACAGTAACAATGAGACAAACGTCGATGGCAGATAGTGTAACAGCCGTTTGCAGTTGGCGCGGATGAAATTGAAAAACATATGGATGTGAGACATAAGTTCCTCTTAAATTTAATTTCTTAGCAGATCAATATAATTAGTGCCCTCTGGCAGATGCGACGCATCGAAGAGTGTGCCATTTTTCAGAAGATAGACTGTGTGGCAGAACTGAAAAACGGCTTCCTCATGGGAGGCAATCACAATGGAATTTCCAAGACTTAAATAATAACGCATAAACTGCATGGCATCCTGTTTGGCTGGAAGATCCAGTGCTGCAAATGGCTCATCCATCAGCAGAATCTGTGGTGCATCGAGCAGGGCACACGCGAGACTGAGCCGCTTTTTCATACCACCGGACATATTTTTGACCGGAGTATCCAGAAATGTCTGGATTCCAAGCTGGGCGAGCGGTGGTGCCTGCAATGCCTGCAGGATTTCGGATTTGCGTTTGTTCGTCCACATACGCAGATTATCCACAGGCTTTAGCTCATCATAGAGCGGATTTTCCTGTGGGACATAGCCGATTCTTACATCTGGTGTTCCGGCATATTTTTTTGCAATGCAGGAAAGCAACGTGGATTTCCCGGAGCCGTTGACGCCTAAAATCCCGATGGCACAGCCTTCCGGGACGGGAAAAGACACATCGTTCAGCACCTGTTTTTTTCCGTATGATTTTGAGATATGTTCAATCTGAAACATAATAACTCCTTTGATTGGTTTTCGATTGCGATTTTTGCATCCGTTCAAGTCTTTGGTTCTTTGAATTAAGATAGCATTTTTAGGTAGAATATACAAGTAGAAAGCGCGGATAAGTGGATTTTGTCTATGGACTTTATATTACAAATTTGCTATAATTTTAAACATATATGACATGGCGTATATTTATGCGCAACGGAAACTTGTTAGAACGAAAGACATGGGGTACATACATTATGAATGGAACGAGATTAGCGAAGAAAAATGATCTGGCGATGAAGGTGATGGTTGCTTTTGCAATCGCGAAAATCGTAGTATTGATTATTAATCATAAGACACAGGAGGGATTTGTGCCGCTGCTGGTATTATTTGCATTGTTTGCGGTTGGAAATGTTGTGTTCCAGCTGATCAATGACCGCAGTGAACTGATGAAATTCACATCGGTCACAGCATTTTCTGTGCTGGTACTTGTGTCTGTATTTGTATCCGGCTCGGTGATGGAGGCACTTCCGATCTTTATCGCGATGGGCATGTGTATCATCTATATGGATACGTTCCATATCCGTGTGACATGTGGCGTATCAACACTCGGCATTCTGGTTGAGACGATCATTCAGATCGCAAAGCATGGATTTGCACTATCAGCTACATGGATAGAGATTCTGCTTTTAGCAGCTATTTTCACATTTGGAATTCTGATGGCTTGTAACATTACTTTGCGCGAGCAGGAGACAGACCGTCAGGAAATTGAGTACCATGTTGCATATCAGGAAGAAATCACAGAGAACATGGTCAAGGTCGTTGATAACGGAAATGCGCATATCGAGCAGCTGCAGTCAAAGCTGGATAACTTCCAGGCAGCGACAGCAGAAGTAACGAAGTCTGTTGATGCCATTTCAACCGGCGTTACCGATACGGCAGAGAATATGGAAGTGTCAACAACGATGACACAGCAGATTCAGGATATTATTGATAACCTGATCGACGTCAAGGACAATACCGTACAGTCGACACACCGGGCAATCGAATCTGTAAAGTCCGGTTTAGATATTATTGAAAGTCTGAAGGATAAGTCGGACGATATCAATGTTGCAAATGAAGATGTAACACGTGTATCCGAAGAACTCTGCGAGAAGATCCAGTCTGCAGAGGAGATCACACAGATCATCTATCAGATCTCCAGCCAGACAAATCTGCTTGCGTTAAATGCGAGCATTGAGGCAGCACGTGCCGGAGAACAGGGACGTGGATTTGCCGTAGTTGCAGATGAAATCCGGAAGCTGGCAGATGATACAAGAAGTTCCATCGATAGCATCACACAGCTTCTGAAGGGTGTGACAGATCTTGCCAATCACACATCGGATCTGGTTCGCCGAAGCGTTGATGCCGTATCAGAACAGGCGAAATATATCGAGGCGGCAGATGGAAGCTTCCAGACAATTGCTGGGGCAGTGGAAGAATTATCCGGCGATATGAAGCAACTTGATAAGCTGTCTGGAAATCTGGATGCATCGAACAATTCCATCATTGACGGTCTGGCAAATCAGCAGGCTGCCAGTGAAGAAATCGCAGCAAATGCACAGTCCTCCGCAGATCTGTGCGAGACAAACTTAAATGAATTAAATGGTGTCATTGATGAGTTAAATGAGATTGCGAAGATTATCGGAAGTCTGCGTGCGGCTGATTTAGAAGAAATCAATAAGATGTTAGATGAGACAACCGTTCAGACTGTATCTCGTGACACAACCGATTATTCAGATTATTTTTCAGAGGATGATGGACAGGAAGCAGAGGCTCCTGCGAGTGCATCCGCAGAGGAAGATGACGCAGAGGAGTCCGAATCCGAAGAGACAGAACCGGCGGAGACAGATTCAACGGAAGAGACAGAACCGGTGGAGACAGATCCAACCGAAGATGCGTCGGAGGAAACATGCGAAGATTCTGAGGATACACAGGCTGGGATAGATGAAGCATATGAATCCTGGGAAGATGCAGAAGACAGCGGAGAAAACAGTGGAATAGAAGAAAACCGGGATGAAGAAGCAGCAGAAGAAGATGAAGAGATAAGTGAAGATCCCGAAACGGAAGATGATACAGAATATGATGCGGATACAGACGAAGAGGACTCTGATCAGGAATAATCAGTAGTCCTCCTCGATGACCTGAAAGTCAAGATAATCAAAATCGATGGATTCGATGAAATTATCCTGCGTGAACCGGGTTCTTGCATGACGAATAAAATCCTGCTGGTTGGATTTTAACCAGATAGGCTTCGCTAAATCAAAGGTGTAGCATAGCTCGTCAAGGGCGGCATACACCTTTTTTGTACGCGTCATGGTATAGTCCTCGATGCAGACGGTATGGTCTTTGACGAGACGGTTATCTTTCATTATTTTTCCCCAGATACGAAACATAGTATCACCTGCCTTGGTAGTATAGAATATGTCACAGAGAATGAAATCATGCCCGGTGTGACAGAATTATTATATCGGGCATAAGACAAAAAAACAAGTTAAGATAACAAGTGATTTAAAATAAAGGAGCAACAATATGAGTTACAAATTGATTACCAAAGATGGAAGTGCCAAGCGTGGCGAATTTACGACACCGCATGGCGTGATCCAGACACCGGTCTTTATGAATGTCGGTACAGCCGCCGCCATCAAGGGTGCGGTATCGACGGAGGATCTGCAGACGATCGGAACGCAGGTGGAATTGTCAAACACCTATCATTTGCATGTGAGACCAGGCGACGAGGTTGTAAAGAAACTCGGCGGTTTGCATAAGTTTATGGTATGGGACAAGCCAATTCTGACCGATTCCGGCGGATTTCAGGTATTCTCACTTGCAGGACTCAGAAAGATTAAAGAAGAGGGTGTAACATTCCATTCGCATGTTGATGGACGTCTCATATTTATGGGACCGGAGGAGAGTATGCAGATTCAGTCAAACCTTGCATCTACGATTGCAATGGCATTCGATGAATGTGCACCGGCCAAGGCAGACCGTTCCTACATCCAGCCATCGGTAGACCGTACAACACGCTGGTTAGAGCGGTGCAAGCGGGAGATGCATAGGCTGAATAGTCTCGAAGATACGATTAACAAGCAGCAGATGCTCTTCGGTATCAATCAGGGAGGCGTTATAGATGATATCCGTATCGAGCATGCGAAGCGGATTGCAGACATGGATTTAGACGGTTATGCAATCGGCGGACTGGCAGTTGGAGAGACACATGCGGAGATGTATCGGATTATCGAGTCGGTTATTCCGTATCTGCCGGAGAACAAGCCAACCTATCTGATGGGCGTTGGTACACCGGCGAATATACTGGAAGCTGTAGAACGTGGGGTTGATTTTTTTGACTGTGTATACCCATCCCGGAATGGAAGACATGGCCATGTCTACACGAACCATGGCAAGTTGAATCTGTTCAACGCAAAATATGAACTGGATGAGCGCCCAATTGAGGAAAGCTGTGGATGTCCGGCGTGCAAGAGGTATTCGAGAGCCTATATCCGCCATCTGCTCAAAGCAAAGGAAATGCTTGGAATGAGATTTTGTGTCTTGCATAATTTATATTTTTATAATAATATGATGAGTGAGATTCGGGAGGCAATCGAGGAACATCGTTATAGTGAATATAAACGACAGAAATTAGAAGGCTTTCAAAATCAAGAATAAATAAAAGGAGTTTTAAGACATGTTATTAACATTACTGGAATCAACAGCAACAACAGCAAAACAGCCAAGTGGATTGTTCTGGGTTATCTACATTGTAATCTTAGTCGGATTCATGTGGTTACTGATCATCCGTCCACAGAAGAAGCAGAAGAAGCAGATGGAAGATCTGCACAAGGCAATGGAACCGGGTGACAACATCATGACCACAGGTGGTTTCTATGGTACAATCCTTGATATCGTAGATGATACAACAGTTATCGTAGAGTTCGGTAACAACAAGAACTGCCGTATCCCAATGCACAAGAACGCAATCGCAGAGATTGAAAAAGCAGGTTCCGCAGTCGTAAAGGATGAGGAAGAGGATACACCTGTAAAGGAAGAGAAAAAGGAAGACAAGAAAGCAGATAAGAAGCTTGGAAAGACAAAGGAATAATCCGGATTTGTTATGAGAAATGCAGGTACTAGCCATGTTTGCATATTCTACAAAAAATGACAAAAAAGGTGTAGACGAAATTATGACTTTGTGAGAAAATGTAGTTGATGGTGCTTTGCATGAAAAAAGCATCTCTCTATAAAATTTTAATATTGAAAGGAGTTCCACAATGATTTACACGAAGGAAGTTGAAAACATGTGCCCAGTAGCCAAGGGCGCAAAGCATGAGCCAGCTCCTATTCCTGAAGAAGGAAAGTGGGTACACTCAAAGAAGATTGAAGATATCTCTGGTTTTACACATGGTGTTGGCTGGTGCGCACCACAGCAGGGTGCTTGTAAACTTTCACTGAACGTTAAGAATGGCGTAATTGAAGAGGCTTTGGTTGAGACAATCGGTTGTTCCGGTATGACACATTCTGCAGCTATGGCAGCAGAGGTTCTGCAGGGTAAGACAATCCTTGAGGCTCTGAACACAGACCTTGTATGTGATGCTATCAATACAGCTATGAGAGAGCTGTTCCTTCAGATTGTTTATGGTCGTACACAGAGTGCTTTCTCTGATGACGGTCTTGCAGTTGGAGCAGGTCTTGAGGATCTTGGTAAGGGCCTTCGTTCTCAGGTTGGTACAATGTACGCAACTAAGGAGAAGGGTGTTCGTTACCTTGAGATGGCTGAGGGCTATGTAACAGGTATCGCACTTGATGCAGATAACGAAGTTATCGGATACCAGTTCGTTTCTCTTGGAAAGATGACAGACTTCATTAAGAAGGGTGATGATCCGAACACAGCATGGGAGAAGGCAAAGGGTCAGTATGGCCGTGTTGCTGATGCAGTGAAGATTATCGATCCTAGACAGGAATAAGAGGAAAGGAGAAACGACAATGGCTTTATTTGAATCATATGAAAGAAGAATTGACCAGATTAACGCTGTATTGAACAGCTATGGTATCAGCTCTATCGAAGAAGCTGAGAAGATTACAAAGGACGCTGGACTTGATGTTTACGATCAGGTTAAGAAGATTCAGCCAATTTGTTTTGAGAATGCTTGCTGGGCTTACACAGTTGGTGCAGCAATCGCAATTAAGAAGGGTTGCAGAAGAGCAGCAGATGCTGCAGCAGCAATCGGTGAAGGACTTCAGTCTTTCTGTATCCCGGGTTCAGTTGCTGATCACCGTAAGGTAGGTCTTGGACATGGTAACCTTGGTAAGATGCTCCTTGAGGAAGAGACAGAGTGTTTCTGTTTCCTTGCAGGACATGAGTCATTCGCAGCTGCTGAGGGTGCAATCGGTATCGCAGAGAAGGCTAACAAGGTACGTCAGAAGCCACTTCGTGTTATCTTGAACGGTCTTGGTAAGGATGCAGCTCAGATTATCTCACGTATTAACGGATTTACATTTGTTGAGACAAAGTATGATTACAAGGCAGCTAAGCTGAACATAGTATATGAGAAGCCATATTCAACAGGTCTTCGTGCAACTGTTAAGTGTTATGGTGCTGACGATGTTCAGGAAGGTGTTGCAATCATGCATCATGAGAATGTTGGTGTATCTATCACAGGTAACTCAACAAACCCAACACGTTTCCAGCATCCGGTAGCAGGTACATACAAGAAGGAATGTATCGAGCAGGGTAAGAAGTACTTCTCCGTAGCATCCGGTGGTGGTACAGGTCGTACACTTCACCCAGATAACATGGCAGCAGGTCCTGCTT
>ENA-OYBY01000057-OYBY01000057.1-human-gut-metagenome-genome-assembly--contig:-NODE-57-length-55160-cov-6.858851_pt1 | contig 55160 bp, 55 predicted proteins | sample MGYA00244625_ERZ652863 | MGnify/ENA primary metagenome ERZ652863 (study PRJEB26926, sample SAMN06164696) | human gut metagenome | biome: ENVO:00009003; feature: ENVO:2100002; material: ENVO:00002003...
GCTATTCGTCGGCAGCGTCAGATGTGTATAAGAGACAGTAATAACCGTGCGCATGCGTGTGTGAGGCGGCGGGATGCGGTGCACCCGGCGTACCAAGTGTACCCGTGGGAGTGTCCTGCCGCGGCTTCTCTGCGGGGCGGGGGCGCACGTTGCACAGTTCGGCCAGGTGGAAGGCGGTGCCTATGTGGATGCTGTTGTTGTTTGTTTTCAGGGCGTTGCTGAAGAGCTTGTTTGCCGCGTGCACATCGTATTTGGCAGAGAGGCTGCACAGCATCAGGAAGTCGCTGCGTCCGGCTTCGCCGCAGTCGGTGGCTATGGCGAATGCCAGTTGTACATACTCTCTGTAGGTGGGCGCAATGTCGGCGCCCGCTGCGTGAACCGCTTCCGTGAGGCGGCGCAAATCGGATAGGATATTGGTCATGGGGTTATAAATTATGAGTTATCTGTTATGAGTTATGAATTATGCGCTATGAATTATCTGTTATAAGTTACGAATTATGTGTTATGAATTATCTGTTATGAGTTACGAATTATGCGCTATAAATTATCTGTTATGAATTATGAGTTATGAATTACTGGGTTCATAGCAGATTATTTTCCGGAGAAAGATTATTCCGGGTAGCTATGAGCGCACCGGGGTCGTAACTCAGGAAGCAGGCCCGTACGAGGTCCTTGCCGGAAGTATCCACGCCTTTGGCGGAGTTGCGGTTGCCGTCGGCATACACGCACTGCACGTAGTCCATAGCCCATCGGATACTTTCGGCGGCATTCTGGCGCACATCCGGCAGGGCGGGGTCGGGGGTGTAGGGCACGAAGGCTTTTACACCCTGTCCGCAGGGGCTGATGAAGACCAGCTCCGGCCTAAGAAACGGGTCTTCGAACAGTTGGCGGCGCAGCTGGGCGGCTTCGTCAGCGGAGTCGAGGTGGTCGATGTCCACCACTACGAGTCCCGATGCTTCGAGAAGGCTGTCGCTGCGCCGGCGGCCGAACGTGCCGCAGGGGGTGACGTAGGGCAGAAGCTCCTGTTTGAGGGCGCGGTAGGCGGATAGGTCGCCGCTGTCGAATGCCCGGCGCACGCGGTCGGTGAGCAGTTGCAGGCGTGTGTTGGCGGTTATCGTCCGGTACACTTCCTGCAGGGTCATGGTTTTGTAGGGTTTCAGGGTGGCAGGTTTGATGATTTGCCCCGTGCCGCCGTCCTTCACCGGCGAAATGGGGGCGAGGAACAGGGACATTTTGAATTCATTCATTTGTTTACTTGTTTTTTTTGGTGCTGATTATTAATTTGTTAATTTTGCATCGCAATTCCCGAATCTTCCAGGAATACCCTTCAAAGTTCGTGATTATAAAACAGATGACCGTACACACATGTATGTACGAAACTTAATAAACCTAAATATTTCCCTTGTGTTTTAAATAAAATTAATATTAAAAATGAGTGTAAAAAATGAGGACGGGCAATATCCCTATCTTATGATAGGTGAAGAGCTCCGCTATCTGTTGAAGGCATCCGGCGTGTCTTTGAAAATGATTGCCGACCATGCCGGCATGAGTAATACCACCATTCAGACCCTTTTAAAAGGGGGGATGTGAAAATCAGCGTGCTCATACGCTGGTATAAGGCAATGAAAGCCATCCTGGACGATGAAGAGTTTGAATTGCTGCGGAGACGGGCGCACCGGATAGTGGATAAACTTTGAACCCTATGCCGGATATGTTTGTAAATCAGTCATGGCAACAGGTAAAAGCGCATATACTCTCGAAGATTTCCTGAAATTTTTCCCTTTCTACAGGAAAATCTTATTAACTTTGCGGGTCACTTTTGGAAACAATAAAAAAATAATGATATGAATATCTCTTATAACTGGTTGAAAGAGTATGTGGATTTCGACCTGACACCGGATGAAGTAGCCGCCGCGCTCACTTCCATAGGATTGGAAACGGGAAGCGTGGAAGAGGTGCAAACCGTTAAAGGCGGACTGGAAGGTCTGGTCATCGGCGAAGTGCTGACCTGCGAGCCCCATCCCAACTCGGACCACATGCACATCACTACCGTAAACCTGGGACAGGGAGAACCTGTGCAGATAGTATGCGGCGCAGCCAACGTGGCAGCCGGACAGAAAGTGGTGGTAGCCACTTTGGGTACAAAACTTTATGACGGTGATGAATGCTTCACAATCAAGAAATCCAAACTCCGCGGCGTAGAGTCCAACGGCATGATTTGTGCCGAAGACGAAATAGGCATCGGCACAGACCATGCGGGCATCATCGTACTGCCCGAAACAGCAGTGCCGGGCACGCTTGCCAAGGACTATTACAACATCAAGAGCGACTACGTGCTGGAGGTGGACATCACGCCCAACCGCGCCGATGCCTGCTCGCACTACGGCGTGGCGCGCGACCTGTACGCCTACCTGGTGCAGAACGGCAAGCCCGCCGCCTTGAAGAAACCCTCTGTGGAGGCTTTTGCCGTCGATAACCACGACCTCGACATCCGGGTGACGGTAGAGAACAGCGAAGCCTGCCCGCACTATGCCGGCGTCACCGTGAAAGGCGTCACCGTAAAGGAAAGCCCCGAATGGTTGCAGAACAAGCTACGCGTCATCGGCCTGCGCCCTATTAATAATGTGGTGGACATCACGAACTACATCGTCCACGCATTCGGCCAGCCGCTCCACTGCTTCGATGCGGACAGGATTAAGGGCGGCGAGGTCATTGTAAAGACCCTGCCCGAAGGCACTCCCTTCACTACCCTGGACGGTGTGGAACGCAAGCTCAACGGACGCGACCTGATGATTTGCAACCGGGAAGAGCCCATGTGCATCGCCGGAGTGTTTGGCGGACTGGATTCAGGCTCTACCGAAACCACGAAGGACGTCTTCCTCGAAAGCGCTTATTTTCACCCCACCTGGGTGCGTAAGACCGCCCGCCGCCACGGCCTGAATACGGATGCTTCCTTCCGCTTTGAAAGAGGCGTCGACCCCAACGCCACCCTTTACTGCCTGAAGCTGGCGGCACTGATGGTGAAGGAACTTGCCGGCGGCACCATCTCTTCCGATATCAAGGATGTATGCGCCGCTCCCGCCCGCGACTTCCGGGTGGAACTCTCTTACGGGAAGGTACACGCGCTGATAGGCAAGGAGATTCCGGCAGAGACGATAAAAAGCATCGTGACGAGCCTGGAGATGAAGATTGTAGGCGAAACGGCAGAGGGCCTGACGCTCGACGTGCCGCCATACCGCGTGGATGTGCAGCGCGACTGCGATGTGATAGAGGACATCCTCCGTATTTACGGATATAATAATGTGGAGATTCCCACAGCCTTGAAGTCCAGCCTGACAACGAAGGGCGAGTGCGACAAGTCCAACCGTCTGCAGAACCTGGTTGCCGAGCAACTGGTGGGCTGCGGTTTCAACGAAATCCTGAACAACTCGCTGACACGCGCCGCCTATTACGACGGACTGGAATCTTATCCCGCCAAGAACCTCGTGATGCTGATGAACCCGCTCAGCGCCGACCTGAACGCCATGCGCCAGACGCTGCTTTTCGGCGGACTGGAGAGCATCGCGCACAATGCCAACCGCAAGAATGCCGATTTGAAATTCTTTGAGTTCGGCAACTGCTATTACTTCAACGAAGAGAAGCGTAACCCCGAAAAGGCGCTCGCTCCTTATTCCGAAGACTATCACCTGGGCCTGTGGATTACCGGCAAGAGAGTGTCCAACTCATGGGCGCATCAGGACGAGGACAGTTCGGTGTACGAGCTGAAAGCGTATGTCGAAAACATATTTGCCCGTCTGGGCTTGCAGATGCACGACCTGGTAGTGGGCAACCTTACGGACGATATTTACGCCGCTGCCCTGTCCGTGCAGACAAGAGGGGGCAAGCGCCTTGCCACGTTCGGCGTGGTGACAAGGAAGCTCCTGAAAGCGTTCGACATCGACAACGAGGTGTACTATGCCGACCTGAACTGGAAAGAGCTGATGAAGGCCATTAGGAACGTGAAGGTAAACTATACCGAAATCTCCAAATTCCCGGCCGTGAAGCGCGACCTCGCTTTGCTGATTGACAAGAAGGTGCAGTTTGCCGAAATCGAGAAGATTGCCTACGAAACGGAGAAGAAGCTGCTGAAAGAAGTCTCCCTCTTCGACGTCTATGAAGGCAAGAACCTGGAAGCCGGCAAGAAATCGTATGCCGTAAGTTTCCTGTTGCAGGACGAGAATGCCACACTGAACGACAAGCAGATTGACAAAGTGATGCAGAAACTGATTGCCAACCTGCAGAACCGACTGGGAGCCGTGTTGCGGTAAAAACAAGCTGACCCGCTATGAAGAAGTATGATATAAAACCGGATCACCATATCAGAGCCAAAAGAGCGTCTCTGACGGGCCTGACCATAGGGCTGCTCCTCTTGTTTCAGGCAGTAAGGGTGCTTTGGCACTTCCCTGAGAACGAGGGCTGGAGAAATGCCCTGGCAGGGGTGAGCGGTCTGATATGCCTGCTGATGTGCGGCGCGTCATATTGGAGGTATCGGAAACTGACGCGGCAGTAAAGACAGAAACCAATTAAAGAACAAATTAAAATATACAATCCAATGGGAAGAGCGTTTGAATATAGAAAAGCTGCCAAATTGAAAAGATGGGGTCACATGGCTAAGACCTTTACAAGACTGGGTAAACAAATTGCTATTGCGGTGAAAGCCGGCGGACCCGAACCGGAAAACAACCCTGCACTGCGTTCGGTTATCGCTACCTGCAAGCGCGAGAACATGCCGAAGGACAACATCGAGCGTGCCATCAAGAATGCAATGGGCAAGGATCAGAGCGACTACAAGAGCATGACCTACGAGGGATACGGACCTCACGGTGTGGCCGTATTCGTGGATACACTGACCGATAACCCCACCCGCACGGTGGCCGATGTGCGCAGCGTGTTCAACAAGTTTGGCGGAAACCTGGGCACAATGGGCTCATTGGCTTTCCTGTTCGACCACAAATGCGTGTTCACTTTCAAGAAGAAAGACGGCATGGATATGGAAGAATTCATCCTCGACATGATCGATTTCGACATCGACGAAGACTACGAAGAGGACGAAGAGGAAGGCACAATCACCATCTACGGTGACCCGAAGAGCTACGCAGCCATCCAGAAGCACCTGGAAGAGGGCGGCTTTGAGGATGTGGGCGGCGAGTTTACTTACATCGCCAACGACCTGAAAGATGTGGAGCCTGCACACCGCGAGACCATCGACAAGATGGTGGAACGCCTGGAAGAGTTTGACGACGTGCAGACGGTGTACACCAATATGAAGCCGGAAGAAAGCGAAGAGTAATGACGTATACTTACAAGACCAAAGGTACGTGCAGTACCAATATCGAGCTTGAGGTGGAAGACGGCATCGTGCGGAACATCGCGTTCTGGGGCGGATGCAACGGCAATCTGCAAGGGTTGTCGCGCCTGGTTGCAGGGATGCCGGTGAAAGAGGTGATTTCACGCCTGGAAGGTATCCGCTGCGGCGGACGTCCCACTTCCTGTCCCGACCAGTTGTGTAAGGCATTGCACGAGATGGGGTATTGATTCTGCTGCCCTGATTGAAGATGTAAGAGGGCGTGATGATTTTTTAGGCACGGATTACGCGGATTTCACGGATTTGAGAATTTGCGGACTTCACGGAAAGGAAATCAGGAAAAGCTGTGTTTTCCGTACGAGTATATTCATCCCACGAGGTGGATAAATTTGTCTTGCGGGATGAATTTATCCGTCTCGTGGGATGATTTTTTGGTTGGCAAGGCAACGTGTCTGCCATTTTGAACCAACTTATGGTGCATTTGTTTTTTATTTGAGTACTTTTACATCCTCAAAACAAGAACAACATAATAATGAAGAATATTTTTAAAGACTTGCAACGGAAAGACCACAAACGCTATTTGGGTGGTCTGGACGTGTTCAGATATATCGGACCGGGACTGCTGGTGACGGTAGGTTTCATCGACCCCGGAAACTGGGCGTCGAATTTTGCGGCGGGGTCGGAGTTCGGCTATTCGCTGCTGTGGGTGGTGACGCTCTCTACCGTCATGCTGATAATCCTGCAACACAACGTGGCGCACCTGGGCATCGTGACGGGACTGTGCCTGTCGGAAGCCGCCACGCAGTACACTCCCAAATGGGTGTCGCGCCCTATATTGGGTACGGCGGTGCTGGCTTCCATATCCACTTCCCTTGCCGAAATATTGGGCGGGGCCATCGCACTGCAAATGTTGCTGGACATCCCCATAATATGGGGGTCGGTGCTGACTACGGTCTTCGTATCCATAATGCTTTTCACCAACTCCTACAAGAAGATTGAAAGGGCCATCATCGCCTTCGTATCCGTCATAGGGCTTTCGTTCATCTACGAGCTTTTCCTTGTCAGGATAGACTGGCCTGTGGCGGTGCAGGGGTGGGTGACTCCTTCGTTCCCCCAGGGGAGCATGCTCATTATCATGAGTGTGCTCGGAGCCGTGGTGATGCCCCATAACCTGTTTCTCCATTCGGAGGTGATACAGAGCCACGAGTACAACAAGAAGGACGATGCCTCTATCCGCAGGGTGCTGAAGTACGAATTGTTCGACACGCTCTTCTCCATGATTGTGGGATGGGCCATTAACAGTGCGATGATTCTGCTGGCTGCCGCCACCTTCTTCAAAGGCGGGATTCAGGTGGAGGAGTTGCAGCAGGCGAAGTCACTGTTGGATCCGTTGCTGGGCAGCAGCGCCGGCGTGGTGTTTGCGCTGGCATTGCTGATGGCGGGCATCTCCTCGACAATTACAAGCGGCATGGCGGCAGGTTCCATCTTTGCCGGTATCTTCGGCGAGTCCTACCACATCAGGGACAGCCACTCGCAGGTGGGGGTAGTCCTTTCGTTGGGCATCGCGCTGCTGTTGATTTGTTTTATCGGCGACCCGTTCAAGGGACTGCTGATTTCGCAGATGATATTGAGCATCCAGTTGCCGTTTACGGTGTTCCTGCAGGTGAGCCTCACCTCGTCCCGCAAAGTGATGGGGCAGTATGTGAACAGTAAATGGAGCACATTTGTGCTCTATACGATTGCTGCCATCGTAACGGTATTGAATATTATGCTGCTGATATCGAGTTTGTAATGAATGCCGCTTGCCGGATGAATGATTGCAACCGGGCGAATGATTGCAACCTGACGAACGATTGCTGCCGGGCGAACGATTGCTGCCGGACGAATAACTAAAAAAAACATATACGGATATGAAGATTATAACCTACAACGTAAACGGTTTGCGGGCCGCCGTGTCCAAAGGACTGCCCGAATGGCTGGCAAAGGAACAGCCGGACGTGCTGTGCCTGCAGGAAACCAAATTGCAGCCGGAGCAGTATCCTGCGGAGGCGTTGGATGCATTGGGATACAGGCATTATCTGCATTCAGCCCGGAAGAAAGGGTATAGCGGAGTCGCCATCCTGACGAAACGCGAGCCGGACCATGTGGAATACGGCATGGGTATGGAGGAGTACGATAGCGAAGGACGGTTTGTCCGTGCCGATTACGGCGACCTGTCCGTGGTGAGCGTCTATCACCCTTCGGGAACAAGCGGCGACGAGCGCCAGGCCTTTAAGATGGAGTGGCTGGAACACTTCCGGCACTATGCGGTGGAACTGCTGCGCACCCGCCCCAAGCTGGTTCTGTGCGGGGACTATAACATCTGCCACGAGGCGATAGACATTCACGACCCGGTGCGCAATGCCACCAACAGCGGCTTCCTGCCCGAAGAAAGGGAGTGGATGACCCGCTTCCTGAACGAGGGCTTCATCGATACCTTCCGCCTGTTGCACCCCGACAGCCGGGAGTACACCTGGTGGAGCTACCGCTTCAACTCGCGGGCGAAGAACAAAGGCTGGCGTATCGACTATTGCATGGCAAGCGAGGCGGTGCGTCCGATGCTGAAAGAGGCGCGTATCCTGAACGATGCGGTACATTCGGATCATTGCCCCATGATGTTGGAATTAACAGATTAAGATATGACGATGAAAGACAGAGTGGAAAAAGCCGTTGAACTGTTTAAGAGCGGCTATAATTGTTCGCAGTCCGTCGTGGCTGCCTTTGCAGATATGTATGGTTTCACGCAGGAACAGGCATTGCGCATGTCCGCCTCGTTTGGCGGCGGCATCGGACGGATGCGGCAGACGTGCGGCGCCGCCTGCGGCATGTTCCTGCTGGCGGGACTGGAGAAAGGTGCCGTAGACGGCAAGGATCGTGAGGGCAAAGCCGCCAACTATGCGCTGGTGCAGCAGCTTGCGGAGGAATTCAGGAAACGCAACGGCTCGATGATTTGCGCCGAACTGTTGGGACTGAAGAAGCCCGAAGGCTCTTCCATGCCCGAAGCCCGCACGGAGCTGTATTACGCCAAGCGTCCCTGCGCCAAAATGGTGGAAGAGGCGGCGGCAATATGGGCGGAGTATCTGGAAAAACAGCGGAAATAGGGCTAATCGTGCCGTTTCTCCGGCTGAAAATGGAAAAAAATGAGAGTTAACGTGCTATATAACATAAAAATAACTATCTTTGCCGCCGAAATAAAATCGGTCTTCTCCATCGGGGGAAACGGATTTTTAAGCATGTCTAACTAAAAACAAAGAGAAAATGTTAAAAGAAAAAGCCGGTGAAATCGCAGGAAAAATTTGGAACGCACTGAATGAAACCGAAGGTTTAACCGCAAAACAAATCAAAAAAGCTACAAAATTGGTGGATAAAGATTTGTTCCTGGGTCTTGGATGGTTATTGAGAGAGGACAAAATCTCTACTCAAGAAGTTGAAGGCGAACTGTTTGTGAAGCTGAACTAAGAAAGTGATTGGAATGTTATAAAAAATGCGTTGATACATTGGATATGTTATCAACGCATTTTTTTTGTGCGCTCCTTTTCGTATCTTTGTCCAAGATACACTATCTTTGCACTCCAAAAACTTTAGAAACGAATGAAAAAGAATATACGTAACTTTTGTATCATAGCCCATATCGACCATGGCAAATCGACTTTGGCCGACCGCCTGTTGGAGTTCACCAATACCATCCAAGTAACCGAAGGACAGATGCTGGATGATATGGATTTGGAAAAGGAGAGAGGTATCACCATCAAGAGCCATGCCATCCAGATGGAGTATGTGTACAAGGGCGAGAAGTATATCCTGAACCTGATTGACACTCCGGGACACGTGGACTTCTCCTACGAGGTGTCGCGCTCCATCGCCGCCTGCGAGGGCGCACTGCTCATTGTGGACGCTTCGCAGGGCGTGCAGGCGCAGACCATCTCCAACCTTTACATGGCCATCGAGCACGATTTGGAGATTATCCCCGTTATCAACAAATGCGACATGGCAAGCGCCATGCCCGAAGAGGTGGAGGATGAAATCGTGGAACTGCTCGGCTGCAAGCGCGAAGAGATTATCCGCGCTTCCGGCAAGACGGGCATGGGCGTGGAGGAAATCCTTGAGGCGGTAGTCGAGCGCATCCCGCATCCCGAAGGCGATGAGGAAGCGCCTTTGCAGGCACTGATTTTCGACTCCGTATTCAACTCGTTCCGGGGCATCATCGCCTACTTCAAGATTGTGAACGGCGTGATTCGCAAAGGAGACAAAGTGAAGTTCTTCAATACGGGCAAGGAATACGATGCGGACGAAATCGGCGTGCTGAAGATGGATATGGTTCCCCGTCAGGAGCTGCGTACGGGCGACGTGGGGTATATCATTTCGGGCATCAAGACTTCCAGGGAAGTGAAGGTGGGCGACACGATTACGCACATAGCCCGTCCGTGCAAGGAAGCGATTGCCGGCTTCGAGGAAGTGAAGCCGATGGTCTTTGCCGGCGTATATCCCATTGAGGCGGAAGACTTCGAGGACCTGCGCTCTTCGCTGGAGAAGTTGCAGCTGAACGACGCCTCGCTGACCTTCCAGCCCGAATCGTCACTGGCGCTGGGCTTCGGTTTCCGTTGCGGATTCTTAGGACTGCTCCACATGGAGATTGTGCAGGAACGCCTGGACCGCGAATTCGATATGAACGTGATTACCACCGTGCCGAACGTGTCGTACAACATCTACGATAAGCAGGGACACATGACCGAGGTGCACAACCCCGGCAGCATGCCCGACCCCACCCTGATAGACCGCATCGAAGAGCCTTATATCCGCGCCTCGGTGATTACCGCCACGGACTATATCGGCCCCATCATGACGCTCTGCCTGGGCAAGCGCGGCGAACTGGTGAAGCAGGAATACATTTCCGGCAATCGCGTGGAGATATACTATGACATGCCGTTGGGCGAAATCGTCATCGACTTCTACGACAAGCTGAAAAGCATCTCCAAGGGATACGCCTCTTTCGACTACCATGCCAACGGCTTCCGTCCGTCCAAGCTGGTGAAACTGGATATTCTCCTGAACGGCGAACCGGTGGATGCCCTTTCCACCCTGACGCACTTTGACAACGCATACGAGCTGGGACGCCGCATGTGCGAGAAGCTGAAGGACCTGATTCCGAGACAGCAGTTTGACATCGCCATCCAGGCGGCCATCGGCGCCAAGATTATCTCCCGCGAAACAATCAAGGCTGTACGCAAGGACGTTACGGCCAAGTGCTACGGCGGCGACGTGAGCCGTAAGCGCAAGTTGCTCGAGAAGCAGAAACGGGGCAAGAAGAGAATGAAGCAAATCGGTAATGTGGAAGTGCCGCAGAAAGCATTCCTGGCGGTGCTGAAACTGGATTAGCGGTTTGCTGCCGAATCAATCATATCTTTCGGGGGTTGTTCTTTCATGATAGGGCTGCCCCCTTTTTTGTCTTTTTCCGAAAATGAACGAACTCTTCAATTAAAAATACTTATGATTATCCTACGTACCGTAAAAAACATTTCGTCGCTGAACATAGCAGCGAGCGTGCTTTTGTTTCTGGCGGCTATCCTGGCCGCTGTGGTTGCCAACTCGTCCCTGTCGCCCGTATACCAGGATTTCCTGCTTCAGGAGCTGCATCTGCGCATCGGCAACTTCAATCTGTTTTCGCACGGCGGGCATCCGCTGAAGATGATAGAATTCATTAACGACTGCCTGATGACCGTTTTCTTTCTGGCAGTGGGCCTGGAGATAAAGCGCGAATTGCTGGTGGGGGAACTGTCCTCTGTGCGAAAAGCGGCTTTGCCTTTTATTGCGGCATGCGGGGGGATGGTGGTTCCGGTCGTCATCTATGCGTTGTCGGTTGCCTCCGGCACTCCCGAAACCCGGGGGATGGCTATCCCGATGGCCACGGACATTGCCTTCTCATTGGGCGTGCTCAGTTTGCTGGGCAAGCGTGTGCCGTTGAGCCTGAAAATATTCCTGACGGCATTTGCCGTGGTGGACGACATCGGCGGCATACTGGTCATCGCACTGTTCTATAGCGCTGACGTGGCATACGGATACCTGATTGCGGCGGCCGTCCTGTACGTGTTCCTCTACTATATGGGTAAGTTCGGCGTAACGCAGAAGATATTCTTCCTCTTCTTCGGTGTGATTATCTGGTATCTGTTCCTGCAATCGGGCATACACAGTACGATTTCGGGCGTGATACTGGCGTTTGTGATACCGGCGCGTCCGCGCTTGGATGCGGGCAAATACATCGAGCGGATTCGCGACATCATCGGGGAGTTCCCGGTTTCCAAGTCGGATAATATCGTGCTGACCAATGCGCAGATTGCCACGTTGAAGCAGGTGGAGCGGGCATCGGATTATGTTATCAGTCCGTTGCAGTCGCTGGAAGACAACCTGCACGGGGCGGTGAGCTTCGTGATACTGCCGCTGTTTGCCTTTGCCAATGCCGGTGTGGTGTTCAGCGGTAGCGGTAACATTGTGGGAGATGTGAGCATCGCTGTGGCGGCTGGCTTGCTGCTGGGCAAGTTCCTGGGGATATACCTGTTTACGTGGCTGGCGGTGAAGAGCGGCGTAGCGCTGATGCCGGCGGGGATGAACTGGAAGAATATAGCGGGCGTCTCCCTGCTGGGCGGTATCGGGTTTACCGTATCGTTGTTCATTGCCAATCTTTCCTTTGCGGACGAATATCCGGAATTGCTGAACCAGGCGAAGTTCGGGGTGCTTGTAGGGACGGTGCTTGCCGGGGTGCTGGGGTATGTGGTGCTGAATTGGGTGCTGCCGAAGAGGGATTAATACGGATTACACGAATTTCATGGAAATGTAAAAGAAGGTAATGTTGCCCGAAAGAACAAAGCAAATCCGTGAAATCCGTGTAATCCGTGCCTGAAATAGAATAATGTTACTCCTTGATATGAATCAGCAGATTTGCCAGAATAGCCGTTATCCCGCCCGTTGTGATGCCGGATGCGAAGATGTTCCGCAGCGTTTCCGGCAGTTGGCACAGTATCTTAGGAACCAGCTCCACACTGAGGCCGAGCGAGAAACTGACAGCCATGACAAGGGTAGCCTTCCGATTGATTTCCTGCGCTGCAATGATGCGGATGCCTGCCGCCGCCACCGTACCGAACATCAGCAGAGTAGCGCCGCCCAATACGGGTTCGGGCATCAGTGAAAACACCAGTCCCACAGCAGGGAACAGGCCGAGCAGCACAAGAAAGGCTGCGATGTAATAGCCCACATACCGGCTGGCAACCCCGGTCAGTTGTATCATTCCGTTGTTCTGCGCAAAGACGGAGTTGGGGAAGGAGTTGAGCGCACCCGCCAGCATGGAGTTGAAGCCGTCGGCAAGGATACCGCCCGAAGCACGCTTTACGAAGGTGTCCCCTTCCACCGGTTCGCCGGAGATAAGGGAGTTGGCGGTGATGTCACCGTATGCCTCGATGGCGGTAATCATGAAAATAAGCCCCAGGGCGATGATGGTGGACAGGTCGAAGTCCAGTCCGTAGCGGAAAGGCATCGGCAGGTTGAAGCCGCCGTAGCTTTGTATCGAGGAGAAGTCGATGATGCCCATGAACCAGGCTGCGATGTAGCCTATCACCAGTCCGATGACGATGGAACTCATGCGCAGGTAGCGGTTGGAACTCCGGTTGAAGGCGATGATAAGCAGCAGTACCGCCGCCGCAAGGCCCACATGGCGGAAACTGCCGAAGCTGCCGTCCGCCTGTGCCGTGGCTCCGCCGCCGCAGGCCGTGATTCCTACCTTTATCAGGCTCATTCCGATGAGGGTGACTACGATGCCGGATATCAGCGGCGTGATAATCTTCTTAGTGTATTTCAACACCCGGCTTATCAGCATCTCCACGCTTGAAGCCGCCATGCAGGAACCGAAAATTAGGGGAAGCCCGCCCAGCATTCCGGCAGAGATGATGGGACCTATGAACGAAAAGCTGGTTCCCTGGATGCAGAGCAGTCCCGTGCCCAGTCCGCCGAACCTGCGGCATTGGATAAACGTGGATATGCCGGATGCGAACAGCGCCATCGAAACCAGGTAGCCGGTGGTTTCAGCATCGAGCTTCAATGCGCCCGCAATGATGAGCGGCGGGGTGATGATGGCTACGAATATGGCGAGCAGATGTTGCAGCGCAGCGAAGAAAGCTTCCTTAAAAGGCGGCTTGTCGTTCAAGCCGTAAATCAGTCCGTTTCCCTGTTGTTTTTCCATCGCTCCGGGTTATCTGATTTTGATTTCACAGTTGTCAAGGCTTTCGATGATGGCAAGCGATTCTACATGGATGCCCTGGCTGCGCAGCTCATCACCACCGTGCTGGAAGGCTTTCTCTATGATGAATCCCATGCCCACCAGTTCCGCGCCAGCCTGCTTCACCAGGTCCATGATGCCTTTGGCAGCGTTTCCGTTGGCAAGGAAGTCGTCGATGAAAAGCACCTGGTCGCCGGGCGCGAGGAAATCCTTGCTGACGCACACGTCGTACGAGCGTTGCTTGGTGAACGAATACACGGAAGTAACCAGCATATTCTCCATCGTGCTCGGTTTCTTCTTCTTGGCGAACACTACGGGCAGCTCCAGCAGATAGCCCACCATGATGGCGGGAGCGATGCCGCTGGCTTCGACGGTAATAATCTTGTTGATACTGGTAGAGGCGAAACGTCTTACAAACTCCACGCCGATGGATTTCATCAGTATCGGGTCCATCTGGTGATTGATAAAGTTATCCACTTTCAGTATGCCTCCCGGATAGCATTTTCCGTCTTTGAGAATACGGTCTTTTAAAGTTTTCATAATGTATCAAGTCTTGTCTTAAGAGTTATTTATTGTCTTCTTGTTCTGCATCTTCCTGTATCTCCTCTTTGGGCAGCAGCCTTGCCGAGATGCGCTTCTTCGGGGTGAGGCTCATGTCCTTCAGCATTTCAGCCTGGCGCACTACGCTGCCGTTGCCTTCGGAGAGCTGGTTGAGGGCTTTGTCGTAGTCCTTCTGCAGGGTTGTCATGCGGTCGCCGAGGGTGAGGAAGGTGTCGGTAAAGCCTACAATCTTTTCGTACAGGGCAGTGCCGCGCTTGATGATGGCCTGCACGTTTTTCACCTGGTTTTCCCGCTTCCACAGGTCGAGCGAGAGGCGCAGGGCGCTGATGAGGTTGGTGGGGCTCATCAGTACCACCTTCTTGTTGTAGGCATACTCCCAGAGGTTGGCGTCGCTCTGGATGGCGAGCAGGTATGCGCCCTCCGTGGGGATGAACATCATGACGAAGTCCGGCGCCTTGATATCGTAGTGCGAATAGTCCTTCCGGCTGAGCTCGTCGATGTGGCTGCGGACGGACTGCAAGTGCGCCTTGAGCCAGCGCGCCTGCTCGTCGCGGTCTTCGGCGGAGGTGTAGGCGGCGTAGGCGGTGAGGGAGACTTTGGAGTCGATAATCATCTCGCGCTCGTCGGGATACCTGATGAGGATGTCGGGCTGCATCTTCTGTCCGCTCTCTTCGCTGACAATCGCTTCGCCGCGCTCGTCTTTCAGGAACTCCTGGCGGAAATAGTGCTCGCCCTCAATCAGGCCGGATGCCTGCAAGAGGCGTTCCAGAATCATTTCGCCCCAGTTGCCCTGCATCTTGGAGTCGCCCTTCAGGGCGCGGGTCAGGTTGTTGGCATCCTCGCTGAGACGGTTGTTCAGTTCCACCAGCTCTTTGATGCGTTCGCCCAGCGAGAAGCGCTCTTTGGCTTCGGTGCTGTACACCTGCTCTACCTTTTCCTTGAAGTCCTTAATCTTCTCGTCGAGCGGGCGCAGCAGGTTGCCCAGATGCTCGGCGTTCAGTCTGGTGAAATCCTCGGTCTTGCTTTGGAAGATGCGGTTCGAGAGGTTCTCGAACTCGGTGTTCATACGCTTGTGCAGGGCTTCGGCCTCTTCTTTCTGTTCGGCGAGGCGTTGTTCCCATTGCCGTTGCTGCTGGGCGATGCGCTCGCCGAAGGAACGCTCCTGCTGGGCAAGGCGTTCGTTGAAACTGTGTGCCTGCTCGGCGAGGCGTTCGGCAAACAGCCGCTCCTGCGCGTCCAACCGTTCCGAAGCCTGGCGGGCGGCTTCCTGCAAACGTTCCTCGGCAATGGAGCGTTCGCGGGCGATGCGTTCTTCGGCGGTGCGGTTCAGCAGGGCTTCACGCTCTCCGGCGGCTTCTACCTGAGTCTTCAGGGCGGCGGCTTTTCTGCCGGCCGTCAGATAGCCGATAACGGCTCCTGCGATAATCCCGGCGGGTAATAGGATGATATTCATAATTGCATATAAGGAAATAAAGTTTCGACAGGCGGTACGGGCAATACCATCGGGCGGTACGGGAAATACCAATAGTTGGTATGAAGAATACCAACGGTTGGTACAGACAATACCAAAGCGTGGTACAAGGAGTACCAACCGTTGGTACGGAGTGTACCGCACGGGGGGACATCTTGCGGCCTGCCGTCTTGCATCTATTGTGTCAGTATCTCGTTTCCGTCTTCGGTGATAAGAATCATGCTTTCCCACTGGGCGGAAGGCAGACCGTCGTCCGTGCATACCGTCCAGCCGTCGGCTTCGTCAATGAATACCTCGTAGCTGCCCATGTTAATCATCGGCTCGATGGTGAACGTCATGCCCGGTACTATCAGCATGCCCGTGCCGCGTTTGCCGAAGTGCTCCACGTCCGGCTCTTCGTGAAACTTGATACCCACGCCATGCCCGCAAAGGTCGCGCACCACGCTGTAGCCGTTCTTCTCGGCATGCTCCTGGATGGCGGCACCCACATCGCCCAACCGTGCCCAGGGCTGTGCAGCCTGTATGCCGATGTCGCGGCACTCCCTGGTCACCTGCACCAGGCGTTGCATTTCGGGGCTGACTTCCCCAATCATATACATGCGCGATGCATCGGAGAAATACCCTTTGTAGATGGTGGACACGTCTACGTTTACAATATCTCCGCTGCGCAGGAATTCCTTTGTGCTGGGGATGCCGTGGCACACCACATCGTTAATGCTGACGCATACGCTCTTCGGAAAGCCTTCGTACAGGAAGGGAGCGGGGATGGCGTCGTGGTCTGTCGTAAAGCAGTATACCATGTGGTCTATCTCTGCCGTGGACATTCCCTCGCGGATATTCTCCGAGATGTAATCGAGCAGGGCGGTGTTTATCCTTGCGCTTTCGCGTATGCCTGCCAGTTGCTCTTCCGTACGCAGCAGATGGCGTGACGGCAATTTGTATCCTTCTCTTTTATAATGCTGTATCTTGGCTTCTACTTCATCGGAATAGTTTTTAGGAGCAAACCGGACTCCTTTTACGAACTTCTTCATGTTTGCATATTTTATAAACGATGTGCAAAAATACGAATAATTTGGGTGTGCGTATTTATAATGCTTGAATAATTAGAAACTAATCTGTACTTTTGTTTCCCTCAACAACAGGATAAATGTAATGAATATGTATGAATGGGCCGATGAAATGAACTGTGCCGTAACCGTATGCGACACGCAGGGAATCATCCTTTATATGAACGAAAAGGCATGCCGCACGTTTGCCGGGCACGGAAACCTGATAGGCAGGAATCTTTTTGACTGCCACAGTCCGAAATCGCAGGAAAAGATACGCGAACTCCTGGAAACGGGTGGCGTAAACGCCTATACGATAGAGAAAAAAGGTGTCAGGAAAATGATTTATCAGACCGCATGGAAGCGTGAGGGTGTGGTATGTGGACTGGTGGAAATATCCATGGAGATACCCGGGGAGATGCCCCATTATATACGGGAGTAACCGTATCCGGAGAGGAGCAGCCGCGGGTTTGTGAGGCGGCCGCTCCCTTGTGATGTATGCTTTGTCCGGGATTAGAACTCGTAGTGGAAACCGAATGAGAGGTCTTCGCTGGTGAAGGCGAATCCGTAGCCGTTGTCTCCGGTCATGTAATCGTCTCTGTAGCCCAGGAAACCGCATTTGGCAACTGCACTGAACTTGCTGTTCAGCTTGATGGCGATGCCCGGTTTGAAGCCTATTTCAAAGCCGTTTACAGAGTCGAAGCCTTTCACCTTCTGGGTGGAGAAGCCGAAGCCGCCGTCCACAAACAGGCGTACTACCTTATTTTCATAGTAGGAGTAGCGTGCATAGGGAGCGAGGGCGAAAGCGTTGTATTTACCTTCGTCTGCCTTGCCGTGTGCAAATGCCAGCACACCGCCTACTGCCCATTTCTCGCTCAGGTTATATCCTACTTCCGGTTCCAGTTTGAAGAAAGTGGCGTCGAGGTCGTCGTTGTGCCATAAGCCTACCGTTCCGCCTACATAAACCTGTGCCTTTACCGATGCAACCAGCATGGTTGCAAACAAGAAAAATACAATTTTTTTCATTTCTTTTTACCTTTTGATTATTTAAATTATTGTTGCTTGCTGAAAAAGCAAGGCATGCCCTGCTTTTTCGGGGCGCAAAAGTATATCTTATATTTATGCTGTACAAATTTTTAGTTAGTTTTTTATAAAATAAAGAACTTGTGCGGGAAGAATACACTACTTTTGCGGCGGTAAAAAGTTTGTTTCACAGGTTGTATTTTTTCGAATGAAGAAGAGTCTTATTGCATTAGCGTTCGGCACCTTGGGATTGGGCATTGCCGAGTTTACGATGATGGGTATTTTGCCCTATGTTGCCGCCGATTTGAACATCGGCATTCCGGTTGCCGGACATTTCATTTCCGCCTATGCACTGGGCGTATGTGCCGGTGCTCCCATGTTGATTTTAGCGCGCAAGCGTCCGTTGAAGCATATCCTGCTGGCATTGATGGCTTTAATGCTGGTAGGAAATCTGGGGGCTGCGATGGCCACCGGCTACTGGTCGCTGCTGGCGGCGCGTTTCATTTCGGGTTTGCCGCACGGGGCGTATTTCGGAGTCGCTTCCATTGTGGCGGGCAAGCTGGCGGACGAGGGGAGAAGCTCCGAGGCCGTATCCATTATGATAGCGGGCATGACGGTTGCCAATCTGTTCGGCGTTCCGCTGGGCACTTCCCTGAGCCATACACTCTCGTGGCGTGTCACGTTCTTGCTGGTGGCCTGCTGGGGAGTGATAGTCCTTTATTATATATGGCGGTGGGTTCCTGCGGTGGAGGGACTGAAAGATACCGGATTCAAGGGACAGTTCCGTTTCCTGAAGACTCCCGCTCCCTGGCTGATATTGGGGGCGACGGCTTTGGGCAATGGCGGCGTGTTCTGCTGGTATAGTTACATCACGCCGTTGCTGACGAATGTATCGGGATTCAGCGCCGGAAGTGTCACGGCATTAATGATGCTGGCAGGCTTTGGCATGGTGGTGGGCAATCTGGTGAGCGGACGGCTTTCCGACAAATACACTCCGGGCAGGGTGGGCATGGTGGTGCAAGGCATGATTTGCATTGTGCTGCTGCTGATATTTTTCCTTTCGCCCCATCCGTGGTGTTCCGCCATATTGATGGCGCTCTGTACGGCGGGCTTGTTTGCGGTGTCCAGTCCGGAGCAGGTGCTGATTATCCGCGTGGCCCCCGGGGGTGAGATGCTGGGCGGCGCTTGCGTACAGATGGCATTCAACCTGGGCAACGCCATCGGGGCATACGTAGGCGGTCTGGCTCTTGGCGGCGGATACCGCTATCCGGCTTTGGCAGGGGTGCCCTTTGCGCTGACGGGTTTCATCTTATTCGTTATCTTCTATAAGAAATTCCAGTCCAGGTATTAAACATATCATTATTTTTGCGTAAGTTTGCCCGTAAAATATTAACTAAACTCGATATATATGAAGATTTTGAACTTAATGAAGATACTGTTGTTGTGTGTAATGACTGCGGGGCTGGCTTCTTGCGGGGATGATAACTACTATACGATACAAAACAGCGACGAGAAGCTGTGCAGCGACAGTTGGGTAGAGGAGTACGACACGGAAAAAGGGGCGTGCAGGCACATCCTGGAATTCACCAAAGGGAAGCAGGGCGGTAAGGAAGTCCTTTCCGGAAAAGAGACCTTTATCGTAACCACTACCGGCAATACGAAAACAGATACCCATGACTTTACCTGGAAATGGATTGACAACTCACGCGAGGGACTGATACTGAACTACGGTTCGGGCGACGTGAAAATCTTTGAGAACGTATGGGTGCGCGAGCATTACCTGTCCGGAAAGCTGGACGGTGAAATCATGATGCTGACCGCTTCCAGGTATATGGTTAATCAGAATTGGAAATGAGAAAGATGAGAAAGTTTTTGAACATATTGTTCCTGTGCACGCTGGCCTTGGGCCTGAGTTCGTGCGAACCGGACGACGGTGAGGATTACTACATTTACGATACCCTGCTGGGCGGTATCTGGGTAGGAGACTTAGGCTTTGCCGATGCGTATAATTCTCCGTTGGAAAGCGGGCTTTACTTTGAAGGCAACGGGCTGGGAAAAGATGAGCAGGCGTATTACAACGATCCGTATGGAGAGGTGGCATTCAGACTGCCTTTCCGCTGGGACATCCACGGCAGAATTCTGCGGCTGGACTACGGTTACGATTATCCTTTGCTGGAAATCTACGACGTATATGTTGCGGGAGACAGATTGTCCGGCGTATTATACGTGGACGGGCACATGGATGGGCCTGTCATGCTGCAAAGGCAATATTAAGAATATGGATGTCCGGAGATCCTGAGAATAGCAAAGTGAGGGTGTTAAAACACTCTTGATAATTTTTTTAGGCACGGATTTCACGGATTTTCTTTATTATTTTCCCGTGTAAATCCGCGTAATCCGTGCCTAAAAATCATCAGACAGTAAGCGGGCTTTAGTATTGACATCCCCTTCGATTGATTGATAAGCGGTTTTTGTACCCCTTTTGATTTCTTTATTTCTTCAGAAACAGTTTCTTGAACTCTCCCGGATACGGTGTTTCAAACTGCATCAGCTCTCCGGTGACAGGATGGCGGAAGCACAGCTTGAAGGCGTGCAGCGCCAGTCGTCCGATAGGATTTATCTCTTCCAGTCCGTAGCGTCCGTCGCCAATGATGGGATGTCCCAGGTCCTGCATGTGCACGCGGATTTGGTTTTTGCGTCCCGTCTCCAGCATCAGTTCCACGAGCGAGAAGCCGTTGGCGCGTTTGATGGTGCGGTAGTGGGTGATTGCTTCCTTGCCGCCATCGTCCGTGGGGCTGGAATATACGTACAGCTTGCGGTCGGTGAGCCATGAGCGCACCATGCCGGCATTGTTTTCCATTTCACCCGCAACGACGGCTACATAGCGGCGGTCGGTTACGATGTTGTGCCAGTTGTCGCGCAGCGTATTCTGCGTCTTTTCGTCTTTGGCAAACATCAGCAGTCCCGAGGTGTCGCGGTCCAGGCGATGCACGATGTACACGCGGTGCTGCCTGCCCGAACGCTGCACATATTCGTTCAGAATAGTGTAGGCGGTACGCTCTTTCTGCCTTTCCGTATTGACGGACAGCAATCCCTGCATCTTCTCCACCACGATGAGGTAAGCATCTTCGTATACGATTTTCAGTAATTTGTTGTTGAACTCCTTGCGTCCCTTCTCACGGCTGATCTGGACTTTCATACCCGGCTTCAGCGGGAAGTTGTACTGCGTTGTGATGACGCTGTCTACATATACAACCCGCTTGCTCAACAATGCTTTCAACTTGGTGCGGCTGGCATCCGGCATTTTCGCTGCCAGAAATTCCATCAGCTCCATAGGCTCTTTTACCATATAGTCCGTATATTGCGTGCGGGCTCTTGCTATAATTCTTTCTTTTGCCACGAGGATAATAATTTGCGATTAATGATTCAATTCTAAAACAAGGCTTTGCATTGGCTTACCGAAATGCCGTACCGCTTTTCGGGAGTGCGGCTTCCGGTTGCCAATCTCTGCTTCGGTTTCCTAAGTAGCACTTCACGTTTCCAAAGTAATACTTCACGTTTCCAAAGTAATACTTCACGTTTCTAAAGTAGTACTCTACGTTTCTAAAGTAGCCCTTTACGTTCCTAAAGTAGCCCTTTGCACTTCCGAAGTAGCCCTTTAAATTTCCCAAAGTGATACTCACATTTCCGAAGTAGCCCCTTATGCTTTCACGTTCCCGAAGAGCTGCCTCAGTCCTCTGCTTTTTCCGCCGGATTTTTCAACTCAAGCAGCACCACGTTTTCCACATGATGCGTATGCGGGAACATATCCACCGGCTGGACGGCCTTCACCCGGTATTTGGCATCGAGCAGCTGTAAGTCCCTTGCCTGCGTGGCGGGATTGCAGCTTACGTACACAATGCGTTTCGGCTCTGCAAACAGGATAACATCCACCACATCCTGGTGCATACCCGCACGAGGGGGGTCGGTGATGATTACATCCGGACGTCCGTACTCGTTGATAAAGTCCTGCGTCAGCATGTCCTTCATGTCGCCGGCAAAGAACAGCGTGTTCCTGATGCCGTTGATTTCCGAGTTGACCTTGGCGTCCTCGATGGCTTCGGGCACATATTCGATGCCGATGACCTGGCGCGCTTGTCCGGACACGAAGTTGGCGATGGTTCCCGTGCCGGTATAAAGGTCGTAAACCAGCTCGTTGCCGGTGAGCCCTGCGAAGTTGCGGGCCACTTTGTACAAAGTGTATGCCTGCTCGGAGTTGGTCTGGTAGAACGACTTGGGACCCACCTTGAAGCGCAGGCCTTCCATCTCCTCGAAGATATGGTCTTTGCCTTTGAACGTGTGCACGTCGAGGTCGGTAATGGTGTCGTTGCACTTATTATTAATAATGTATAGCAGCGACGTGATTTCGGGGAAAGTGTCCGCTACGTACTGCAACAACTGTTTGAACAGCACCATCTCCTCGTCCTTCTCAATCTTGCAGATGAGGATAACCATCAGCTCGCCGGTGGTGGAAGTGCGCACAATCATATTGCGCAGCATCCCTTCGTGCGTGCGCAGGTTGATGAACGGATAGTTGTGCTCGTAGGCATAGTCGCGCACGGCGTTGCGGATACGGTTGGATATGTCGTCCTGCAGCCAGCACTTCTCGATGGCCAGTACCTTGTCGAAGGCGTTGGGAATGTGGAAGCCTACCGCATTCATCTGCTCGTACACCACATTCTGCCGGACCTCTTCCGCCGTGAGCCAGCGCTTGTTGGAGAAAGTAAACTCAAGCTTGTTGCGGTAGAACTCCGTTTTTGCAGAACCGAGTATCGGCGATATTTCCGGGAGCTCCACTTTTCCGATGCGGGTAAGGTTGTCCGTTACCTGCTTCTGCTTGTATCTTATCTGTTCCGAATAGGGGAGCACCTGCCATTTGCAGCCGCCGCATACACCGTAGTGCTGACAGAACGGAACGGCTCTTACCGGTGAGTATTGGTGAAACTTCACCGCTTCCGCCTCGGCATAATGATGCTTTTTTCTCTTGATTTGCAGGTCTACCACGTCGCCCGGAACGACGTACGGTACGAAAATTACCAAATCATTGACCTTCGCGATGGCTTTTCCTTCGGCAGCCACATCCGTAATTTCCACCTTTTCCAACAGGGGAAGTTCTTTTCTCTTTCTTGCCACTTTTACACCAGTATAATAAATTCAACGGCAAAAATAGGCATTTTTCCGTAAATTCCCTCTATGAACGGGAATATTAAATTTTGCAATCTCGAAATTGCATTTTGACTTAAAGTTTTTTCTCAAAAAGTTTTCTAGTCTGCGAAATATACTTAGATTTGCGAGCAGAAAAAATGAAAAAATCACAATCAGAAACTTTAAATTGATATTATGGACAAAAAAAGAGTTTATACCTTTGGTAACGGCCAGGCAGAGGGAAAAGCCGGCATGAGAAACCTTTTGGGGGGTAAGGGAGCCAACCTGGCAGAGATGAACCTTATCGGAGTTCCGGTTCCTCCGGGCTTCACAATCACGACAGAAGTTTGCACAGAATATTATGAAATGGGGCAGGAAAAAGTCGTTGCCCTGTTGAAGCAGGAAGTGGAAAACGCCATCGCGCACGTGGAGACACTGATGCGCTCCAAATTCGGCGATGTGGAAAACCCGCTGCTGGTGTCCGTCCGTTCGGGCGCACGCGCTTCCATGCCGGGCATGATGGATACGATTCTTAACCTCGGCCTGAACGATGAAGTGGTGGAAGGGCTGATTCGCAAGACGGGCAACCCCCGCTTTGCATGGGACTCCTACCGCCGTTTCGTACAGATGTACGGTGACGTGGTGCTGGGCATGAAGCCGGTGAACAAGGAAGATGTAGACCCGTTCGAGGCCATTATAGAAGAGGTGAAACATGCCAAAGGCGTGAAACTGGACAACGAACTGGAAGTGGAAGACCTCAAGGAGCTTGTCAAGCGCTTCAAGGCTGCCGTCAAGCAGCAGACCGGAAAGGATTTCCCCACCTGCGCCTACGAACAGCTGTGGGGTGCTGTCTGCGCCGTGTTCAACTCATGGATGAACGAGCGCGCCATCCTCTACCGCAAAATGGAAGGAATTCCCGATGAGTGGGGTACTGCCGTAAGCGTGCAGGCAATGGTGTTCGGCAATATGGGCGACACTTCCGCCACGGGAGTCTGCTTCAGCCGCGATGCCGCCACGGGCGAAGACCTCTTTAACGGCGAATATCTGATCAACGCACAGGGCGAGGACGTTGTGGCAGGTATCCGTACCCCGCAGCAGATTACCATTATCGGCTCCAGACGCTGGGCGGAACTTGCCGGCGTAAGCGAAGAGGAGCGTGCCGCCAAGTATCCTTCCATGGAAGAGGCGATGCCCGAAATCTACAAGGAGCTGGATGCTTTGCAGACGAAGCTGGAAAACCACTATAAGGATATGCAGGACATGGAGTTCACCGTGCAGGAAGGCAAGCTCTGGTTCCTCCAGACACGTAACGGCAAGCGTACCGGAGCCGCCATGGTGAAGATAGCCATGGATTTGCTCCACCAGGGTATGATTGACGAAAAGACGGCACTGTTGCGTTGCGAACCCAACAAGCTGGACGAACTGCTTCACCCCGTATTCGACAAGGCGGCCTTGAAGCAGGCCCAGGTTCTTACCCGCGGTTTGCCGGCTTCTCCGGGCGCAGCCTGCGGTCAGATTGTGTTCTTTGCCGATGATGCTGCCGAATGGCACGCTGCCGGCAAGCGCGTGGTGATGGTGCGTATCGAAACTTCTCCGGAAGATTTGGCGGGTATGGCCGTTGCCGAAGGCATCCTGACCGCACGTGGCGGTATGACTTCGCACGCTGCCGTTGTGGCTCGCGGCATGGGTAAGTGCTGCGTATCCGGTGCGGGAGCGTTGAACATCGACTACAAGGCACGCACGGTAGAGGTGGACGGCGTTGTGTTGAAAGAAGGCGACTTCATCTCTCTGAACGGTAGTACCGGCGAGGTTTACAAAGGAAAAGTGGAAACGAAGGCCGCCGAGCTGTCCGGTGATTTTGCCGAACTGATGCAACTGGCCGATAAATATACGAAATTGCAGGTACGCACCAATGCCGATACGCCGCACGATGCACAGGTGGCACGTAACTTCGGGGCAGTGGGCATCGGTCTGTGCCGTACGGAACACATGTTCTTCGAAGGTGAGAAAATCAAGGCGATGCGCGAAATGATTCTGGCGGAAAACGCGGAAGGACGTCGCAAGGCGTTGTCTAAGATTCTGCCATACCAGCAGGCAGACTTCAAGGGCATCTTCAAGGCTATGGAAGGTTGCCCGGTAACCGTGCGTCTGCTCGACCCTCCTTTGCACGAATTCGTTCCCCACGATTTGAAGGGGCAGCAGGAAATGGCGGATACCATGGGCGTAAGCTTGCAGTATATCCAGCAGCGTGTGGAAGCGCTTTGCGAACATAACCCGATGCTGGGCCACCGCGGTTGCCGCTTGGGCAATACGTATCCGGAAATCACGCAGATGCAGACGCGTGCCATCCTCGGCGCTGCTCTGGAACTGAAGAAAGAGGGCGTTGAGACACATCCCGAAATCATGGTTCCGCTGACCGGTATCCTGTACGAGTTCAAGCAGCAGGAAGAGGTTATCCGTGCCGAAGCTGCCAAGTTGTTTGCCGAAGCAGGCGACAGTATCGAGTTCAAGGTAGGTACAATGATTGAAATCCCGCGTGCTGCTCTTACGGCCGACCGCATCGCTTCTTCCGCCGAATTCTTCTCATTCGGTACAAACGACCTGACGCAGATGACCTTCGGATACTCACGCGACGACATCGCTTCCTTCCTGCCTATTTATCTGGAAAAGAAGATTCTGAAAGTAGACCCCTTCCAGGTGCTCGACCAGAATGGAGTAGGGCAGTTGGTACGTATGGCTACCGAAAAGGGCCGTGCCATCCGTCCGGACCTGAAGTGCGGTATCTGCGGCGAGCATGGCGGTGAGCCTTCTTCCGTGAAGTTCTGCCACAAGGTGGGGCTGAATTATGTGAGCTGTTCTCCGTTCCGCGTGCCTATTGCAAGACTTGCGGCGGCACAGGCTGCAATAGAGGAAGCATAAGCAATATAGGATAATATTTGATTTAGGCTGTAACGAACTGTTTATCAGGTGTTACAGCCTAAGTTGTTTTTAGGCGGTTCGTGCATTTGTCCGCAAAAAATGAGCCAAATAAACGGTACTTGCATACACCACGCATACACTTTTGAACAGTGGCGCATACACCAACGCATACACCATTTAATAACTTATAAATCAATCTGATATGGCAACATTTAAAGTAGTCGTAAGAAAAAAGAGAACTGACGGATTTTATCCAGTGTACATTCGTGTTGTCCACCGTTCAAGAATGGGTTATATTAAAACCGATAAATTCATTACGGACAAGCAAATCACCAAGAATGGCGAAATCAAGGATATTGTGGTCAACGAATATTGTTCACGAGAAATCCTACGTTATAGCGATATGATAAACCGTAAGGATGTCTCAAATTATTCCGTTGCTGAACTAATTGAATTCCTTATCCATTCAGATGAAGAAATATGTTTTAGTGACTATGCTACAAAATTCATTAACCGTATGGCCTCTGAAGGACATGAACGTAATGCTAAGAACTATCGCCTGGCTGTAAACCACCTCGAAAGATATTTAGGAACAACCAGAGTGATGTTTACTCACTTGTCATCTTCTGTTTTAACAAGATGGATTAATAGCCTTTCGTTGACGAACAGGGCGAAAGAAATGTACCCAACCTGTTTAAGACAGATATTCAAAAGGGCACTTATAGAACTGAACGATGAAGAACGTGGGATCGTGCGAATCAAATACAATCCTTGGTTAAAAGTATCCATTCCAAAATCTGACAGTACAGTTCAAAGAGCCATCAGTGCAGAGGCATGTAGGGAGTTTTTCAATCGTCCCCTACCGGAAACCAAAATGATTTCTTCTCTTCCGGAACTGGGTAGAGATGTGGCACTCCTATCCTTGTGTCTGGGCGGAATAAACACCGTAGATATTTTTGAGCTTAAAAAAGAAAACTATAAGGATGGTATTATCGGATATAAAAGAGCTAAGACAAAGCATAGCCGGAAAGATGAAGCCTATATTGAAATGCGTGTGGAACCGTTCATTCAGGCCACATTTGACAAGTATCTTTCAGACGAGAATGACGAATATCTTTTCAAATTCCATAAGCGTTACAGTAACCCGGACAGTTTCAATGCCAACGTAAACATTGGAATCAGAAAGATATGTGCCGATATGGGAATGAAGAAGGAGGATTATTACTGTTATTATACTTTCCGTCATACATGGGCTACAATTGCTCAAAATGACTGTGATGCCAACCTATATGAAGTTGCCTTCGGTATGAACCACAGTCATGGACTGAATATAACAAGAGGCTATGTAAAGATAGATTTTACTCCAGCCTGGGAACTAAATGCCAAAGTGATTGATTTCATTTTCTTCAGCAGCAAGAAGAGCAAGCAAGGCAAGGCACGTGACTTCGAGACACCGGCGGACAAATTGTTCCGTATCACCAAGAAGATGATGATCTATGGCCGTGCGTATTTCAAAGGTGATGTTATCGGTGAAATAACAGATATTGGTTTCAGTAATGTGGATCAGGTTATTGACAGACTGGTTGAACAGTTACCTAAGGATATTCCTACCGGATGTATGGTTCAGTTCCGTCTTATGAATTGTGATTCCAAGAAAGAAGTTGTGTATGAAAGAAGCAAGGGAAAAGGATTTATGTAATCGGAAAACCTGAACAAGCCATTAACGCAAAGGGAGGATTCTACTTATCTTTATCAGAACCGCACCATTTCTCATATTGGTGCGGTTCCTTTCTATTTGTCCGGTTGATTCCAGGGCAATACTTCACGGCCTATAAGTATGGCAAAGACAAGTACGATAAGTTTCCATATAAGAATGAAAGTTTTCTTGACCAACCAGACTGCAAGACGTATGGCAATCCTCAAAAGCCAGAACACCAACTTCAGGAACAGCATACCGATAATAAGTACCAGCAGCAGATATATAATCAACAACAATTCAAACATAACGTGTAATATTTAGTGATATATAATAGCTTGTTTATTATATAAATATACTAAAAATCAATGAGATACAGAAATTTGCGCAACACTATTTTCTTGTTATTCGAGTAGATTTTTTGCTGATTATCTGTATTATATCACCATAATAACAAGGTATTTCCAGACTCTGAAAACAAGGTTATTCTGTTTGAATGTTTCTACAATACAAGTTCAGATATAATAAGATTTCCCGATAGCCATTTCATCAGCTGAATAAGCTACAAGATTATATTTTCCCTTTTATTGGGATTCCGATAACTTAAATAATCAGGTTACTTTTACCATACTATCATGGTATCGGGACTACATATTAGATTGGATATAGTTCTTATGAGAACAATAGCCATCTATCCCATATAACTAACTCTTGTGTGCTTTTGAAACTTTGGTTTATCCAACCATAGATAACGGAACATTGTTTACTGATTACTTCGATTTGTATGGTTCTATGATTGAATAATGCTTGTAGCATCTATTTCAGAACACACTGATATTGGCTTGATAGGTTCTAGGACTCTATACAACAATATTCCGCTATATGGATATTTCAGGAAAACCGGATGCTACATCACTTGGTAAGCCGGAATATGCCTCCAAAGAATTGTGTTGTAGATTTCGGTTTGCAACGGCAATCTCCGGTAAATTTGGGTGTAATAATCATCCCCGGAAGGTATCGTTCTGCCGTGCAGAGTTTTCCAAGCAAGTTGTACTTTTGTGGCCACAAAACTCCGTTTCGTACTCACAAAAGTAACTTGCCGAATGCTGGCGCATCGGAGCGGCTGGCCGCTGTTTTGCATGGCTAAAAATGGTCCGGGAAACCTAACCACCAATGTATCCAAGTATGAAGAATCAGAGAACCAAGTACATCAAGGTCAGAATGACACCGGAGGAAGTACAACAGTTTAAGGAGAAATCTGCCTCTTATTCATCCGTGAGTCATTATATACGCTCGGCACTGGCAGAGTATTCAGATATCGGAACCAAAAGGCAGCTCGAACTGATGAATGATTTGGGTTTGTTTTACCGGAAATATCAGAATGAACTTTCCTGGGCTGGAGGTAACCTTAATCAGTCAGTTAAACGTGCCAATGAGCTTGCGGTAGCCAGATTACTTGCACCCAGCTATATTCAGGAAGTTTTGTTACCTGTTATCCTCGAAACTCAGGAAACATTGAACCGAATAAAGAAAGACCTTGATTCTTTGACACAGAAAGCTGTCAGAATCTGAATGCAGATTACACGGTATTCAATCATTTCAGATATTATTAAAGTATAACCATGGACTAATGAGTTTGAAGTATTTCGGTTACTCAGTCACATAAACCATGATAATTAGGATTCGATATGATAGCAACCATATTACCGGGAAGTACTAACTTCCATGCTGTCGGTTACAATGAATATAAAGTCTCGAAAGGTGTTGCACGGCTTATCGAGATTCAGAATTTCGGTTCACTCGGAACATTTCACAAACCTACCCCGAGTGAACTGGTCGGTTATCTCCAGAAGTACAGTTCACAGAACAGCAGAATCAGAAAACCACAGTTTCATGTGGCCATATCATGTAAGGGACACGAAATGTCGGAAGATGAGTTGTTGGATTTTGCTCACCAGTATCTCAAGGAAATGGGATACGGAGAATCCAGTCAGCCGTTGCTTGTTTACTCCCATTATGACACGGAGAATACCCATCTTCATATCATCACTTCGAGAGTGGCACCTGATGGAAGAAAGATTCAGCACAGCCATGAGCGCAGACGTTCTCAGGAAGTCATTGACCGCATTCTTGGGAATGACAGGAAGAAAAAAACGGAAGATGACATTAATTTGTCCAAGCAGTACACATTCTCTTCATTTGCCCAGTTCAAGGCAATAATGGTTTCCATGGGATATGAGGTCTATCAGAAAGATGGGAATGTATTCGTCAAGCATGGTGGAAAGGTTCAGAAGGAAATTCCTTTTACTGAAATAGAAAATTTGTTCAAGAGCGGTTATCGGGAAAGGGCTCGTTGCCGTCAGCTTAGAAGCATATTAAAGAAATACCGTGATGTAAGTTCCAACAAGGAGGAACTGCAGAAGGAACTGAAAACGAAGTTCGGTATTGACATTGTGTTCTTCGGCAAGAAGGATGCTCCATACGGATATATGCTCGTTGATCATGCAAACAAGACCGTCATTCATGGTGCAAGAGTACTGGCTGTAGAGGAGCTTCTGGACTTTACTACTCCTGAAGAACGGTTCAATCGGATTGAGGATTATATTGACAGATTACTGACACTTAACCCGAAGATTACCCAAGGTGAAATATACAGTAAAATCAGGAAGCAGCCTGCCTATATCAAGAAAGGCATTATCTACTTTGATGGTCAGAGCCGTCCGTTGAAACCTTTTATGGTAGAAGCTATCGACCGTAATAACCGTATAGCCATGGTAGAAATGTTCAGTCCGACTACTGAGGCTGAACGGGATTTGCTTTGTAAGATATTCAAGGTTTCACGGAAAGATTTAGTAGATATATCTCCGAAAAGAACACACTACTACACTGATGCCGTAAACCGTTTGCGTGAAATATTCAATGACGAAAATGTTTCCTCTGTCAGAAGCAGATTACATGAAGAGAGCTTCACCATCCGTCAAGAGGAAGATGCAACTTATGCCATAAATTTCAAGCAGCATATCATTATAAATCTTACTGAAGAAAACTTCAATCTTAAACGATTGAAGAAACAGCCGATAAAGCAAATTGAACGGTATAAACACCTGCAATTAACAAAGCATACTTCACGTTTCTTTGGCAAGGCCAAGCTGCGTGATACAGATGGTGGCAGTCATAGCGAGAAACGTGAGTGGGAAGTGGGTCTAAAAGGAAACTATGACAAGGTTGATGATGATTATTCAATAAAAAGATGATTTTTTAAATTGGATATGTATTGCCTGTACAATTCATATAAATCAAGCTCCGTTAACGGAAGATTGGGTGATATTTCAGCGAAATTTTGTACCTTTAGCCATGCAATTTATTTTTGCGATACATCCAAATTCGGCTTTACTTGGGCAATTGGAGGTTATACCTAAGTTACAAATTTTCTATCATATTAACAATAAACTCGTTAGAAAAACTTTGTTATTTCGCGACAGTCCCTATTGAAATGTAGGGAAGATTCCGAGCGATTGAAAAACCTTAGTACTGCCCAAACTTACAAAGTAGAAGTCTAATGTAAGGACATACAGAAGGTAAACATCTTTGTCAAGTTCTTTCTATGTCCAATAACTAACTCTACCCTGTTATTATTGACCCAGAAGAAAACCGCTATTGGGTACGTAAAATCCGACCTCTTGAAAGAGATGATACCAATTTCCTGCAAAAGCTAAAGGAACAAACACCTACATTTCTCTATTACTTGCAGCACCGTACACTTTCCACCAACAAAGAGGGACGTATGTGGTTTCATCCTACCCTCATAGGACAGAGGTCTTGAGTGCATTATTCAGCGCAACCACAACAATACGGAATTAGATATAGAGTGGAGCTGATACGTGACATTATGGAAACGCAGCACGCTGACAAACTATCATTCGTTCTTCAAGACTTAATACCACTACTGACCATGAACGGTGTAAAGGTAGAGCAATGGAAAACACGCAAGATCGTGAAAGATGTCTGGCGACTTACCCCTGCACACAACGCACCGGCCTATCTAGCCTATCAATGTTACTACACCAAGCCAAGGGCTATCCTTGCCGATATGATCTATGCAATGTTCAAGTGCGGCATTGATGCAATTATTCACTTCGGCACGGACAAATACAAGTCCATCTTTGGCAATTACGAAGCTGCCGACATCAAGAGTGTGATGCTGAACTATGGCGGGTCCAAAGAGCAACAACAAGCAATCGAACGTTGGCTTTGCGACTATGCTGATAGGCGACAGACCTTTGATAAAACATCGACAGACCTATAATGAGGTTGACGATGTCGCTAATGGGTCGTATGATTGAAAATTGAACAAGGACAAGGTGGAATACAATAGTAATTTACATTCTTACATCAACGATATCATTCATGCCTCCAATATTTCTACCTCTTTTTTGATAATGAATTGATTGTCAGTGATAAAAGTGGAGATAATAAACCACCGCTTTTCCCTAATATAGTAATAGCAGCTTGCATTAATGTCCCTAATACCAAAACCCCACTAGCAATGCCTAATAATAAATTTGTTTTATCGATTGAATTTGTTATGCTTGAAAGTGTTATCCATGAGTTCATCGCTTTTTTAGTGGTAGCCTTGTCTCCTAATTGCATTATATGTGCAACCATCATTCTAAAAAAAGGATAAGTACCTTCGTAATCAACTAACCCACACTTTATTATTCTTTCTAAAGTAGATGCATCCACATCTAATAAAGTATCTAAATCCTCAATTCCTGTAATATTAATCATCTGAATTTTGCTCAGATTCATCACTTCTTCTATTGGTATTTTACTCTTAATCATTTGGCTAGCTACAATTTTTGCCATTTCAAAACGATTATGGTAAACATTGATGTTGATGTCAAGAACTTCTATACATCTTTCTAAAGATTTATTATTTAGTGAAGCCTCTCCACGGAGATAAAGACTTAATTGTATAGGGGTGGTATGGATTTCTTCTGCAACCTTTGCTTGTGAGATTCCTGCTAAAAAAATTCGTTCTTGTATAATTTTATGGAGCATAACTCTTTTTTTTCAGCAAAGGTACACTTTTTTTTTGTAAAAATATTGTTTAACGATATATTATTGTATATTTGCAAAGCATTATATAAACATATCGTTTAACGATACAATAATATAAAAAATATACAATGAAGAAATTTAAATTGACAAAAGAAAACGAGGTTTCAATGAAGGAGTCATTGATAGAGTTTGGATTTCCCAAAGAAGTTGTGGAAGGTCTAGAGTATGGATATTATGTGTGCGATAATTTGAGCATTCATAAAATATCGGAAGAAGAATATTCAAAGTCTTCAGTAGCGGAATTATTGTTTTCTGCTGTTGGTGGAGTATTAGCCGGGGGAAGTAAGGTCATTAAAAGTAATGACGATCTAAATATTGAGCAATATAATGGAGTAAATAAAATAGGGAAACCCAGCGGACATGGATACGCTTTTGAAGATATTAATAATAGGAATATTAGAAAAACTGGATGTAAGGTTGATTCTAGTATAGGGAAAACATGTGAAAAAGGCGGTGCAGATGCAGTCGTTACGGATAAAGATGGGAATTCATTTGAGGTACAATATAAGTGTACAAGTTCTGCGAAATTAGCAGCCGACAAAATCATGAAAGAGAACGGCTATCCTGGACAAATGCTGTATGTCAATACAGAAATAGCAAAAGACTTGCAGGAAATGCTGAAAAAGATGGAACTCGATGGAAAAGTACCGTTAGGAACAGCGGATAGAGTGGTAGATTCTGGAGTTTCTATTGAACAAGCAAAACGTGTAGCAAGAGCTGGAACAAAAGAAAGCATAATGTTTGACGCAGAGACTGCATTACCAACAGCGATTCTTGCTTTTGTCGCTGTAGGAGCAGTAGTATTTATTTGTAATCTTAAAAAAGAAGGAACTGTTAACAAAAAAGTTATCAAGAAAACTTTGAAAGCAGGATTAATAGGAGGTTGTGCATTATTTCTATTTCATTTAGCTTTTAATCAATTTAAACGACTGAAATAAATAGGGATAGTCGCTTAATTCCTTCAATATGAGTCATCTGTCTTCCTGTCCTTGTATTTCAGGGCTTCTCTCCAGACAAGTTGGACTACATTCACCGTGTGAATGCCGAAGAAGATGTACAGGATTTCGGTCAGTCTCGTCCTGACCTTGATACGTCTCTGGCCATAGTGTTCATTTAGTGTTCCGAATGAGCCTTCCATCTAAGTTACTCACACCCTGGCCAATTCATCATTGCGTATGATGTCGTTCTCTTTCTTCACGAGAAAAGGACGACCTGGTTTCACGAATAATGTCTGTATCCCTCTCTCCATACGGTATTCCCTGTTGGCGTTGCCGGCATAGCCTGCATTTCCACCGACTTTCTTGCATCCACTCCGAAGAACCTCCGGTGGATCTTCAGGCAGTACGGAAGCCTCGTTCCCTCATTGAAGGCGTTGAACAACAGCTCCCCAATGAAGGATAGCCTGTCAACCTGAGTGTTGTTGCATTTTGCGCCGAACTCAACGCTCTTCACCTACTTGGCTCTCACTATCTTATTCCACATACGGTTTGCTGATACCCACTAACCTGCCCACGATAAAGTTCAGCAAACATATCGTCCAGAAGCTTGTAGTTCATCAGTGGTTTCATTGGATATATTATCACGTCACAGAATATCTAGTAGTGAATATCCCAATCAGTTGCTCCAACAACTTGGGACTGCTCAGCCCTTTGTACATCTTCAGGTACATCAGCGCAACCTTGCCTTCCGGTGTAAAGTACTCTCTGCGTCCTCTATTCGGCCTCATGCTGTTTCTCAGATCCAAGTACTCCACCATCTCATCTAGGGAAGCTTTTGCCTGATTCTTTCAAACTCACAACGCTTGAATGTTTGCCTACACAATTCATAAAAAACAAACTCTTTAAACGGAAGATTGGGTTATATTTCAGCGAAATTTGTGACCATGCATTTTATTTTTGCGATACCTCCAAATTCGGTTTGACAAGGGTTATTGGAGGTATTCTTTTTTTTTCTTACATCTAAGTTGTAATTTTTTCTATCATGTTAACAATCAATTTACAAGAAATATAAAACGAAGCTATCTAAATTTCATGTAAATAGAGTAGATAAAATATAGATATAAATATAGAATCTCTACTTGTAACCTTTTAAGCTGAAAGAATCTTAATATCACAATAATTATTATTCCAATATCCCAGTTCATCCAACCGATATTACAAATGTGTTGTGTATTTCTTTTCTAAAAAACCTTGGTTGATACATTTGTCACAAAATCAATCAATACTTGAAATGATACAGACTCCGATTATCGTGACATTCGCCAATCAGAAGGGAGGTGTAGGAAAGACTACCCTTTGCGTAACCTTTGCCAACTATCTGGTGACAAAAGGTGCAAGGGTTGTGGTGATTGACTGCGATTTCCAGCATTCCATCATGAAGTGCCGAAAGGCTGACATCAGAAAATACGGCGAACAGGAAATGCCATACGAGGTATGGGCATACGAAGCCAACGACAAGGCGATGATGACTTCCCTTATGGAGAAACTGCACAACGATCCTGAAATAGACGTTGTGCTTATGGATTCTCCAGGCAGTCTGAAAGCAGAAGGGCTGATACCCATGTTTGTCAACTCGGATATCATTATTGTTCCATTTCATTATGACCTGGTAACCGTTCCGTCCACGGCCAGTTTCCTCATGTTTGTTGACCGGCTGAAAAAGGCTGTCGGTGAAAGAATGAAAGCCAGACTCTTCATCATTCCCAATCTGAATGACGGAAGAATCGGCAAGCGTTCCGAACTGCTTATCTGGGACAATGCAAGGGATACTTTCTCCAACTACGGATATGTCACAGAGAAGATTCCCAAACGTGCGGACATGGAACGGTTCAGCACCATGGCGGCACTGGATATGCAGGCCGCTATCGTTACACCGGTCTTTGATAAGGTATATCAGAGTATCTTCGATACACTCCAACCGATAAGGGAAAAAGAACTCAAAGGCATACAGCTGACGGAAAATCTGAATCCCAAACCCAAGAAGAAAAAGAAGGCGCAGCCGTCTGATGAAGCTTCACAGGACAGTAACGAAAATAAGAATAAAGAACCAGAATAATCAGTAAACTTCAATAACCATAGCACTATGAGTAAGGATATACCGGAAATAGATGACCTGACAAGAGGCATCAATGATTCAGAACTTATATTGACGCAAGATTCCGTAGAAACCCAGGTTGAGCAAAAGGAAAATAATAACGAAGCACAGGAAAAGGATACTGCTGTTTCCCTTTCGGATACAGGATACTGGGATGACTTCATGGAATTCCTGCAATCGGACAGTTCAGGAACAGACAAAACAGAAAGACTTGTCTGCAAACTCGACCGTGACCTTGCGGATTCACTTGACGACTGCGATATACATGGCAGATGCCGCTCTGACCTGGTGAATGCCATCGTAAGGGCATTCTTCAAGTCCTACCTGCCACGTCTGGCAGAATACAGAAGGGAAAAGAAATCTTTGTTTAACAGTTATAATCTGTAGGATATGAAAAAGACAGACTGGACCGACAGGATGCTGGCCGCTCTTGTTGAACTGTATCCGGTAGAGACCACAGCCTATACCGCTGCCGTTCTCAATCTTAGCGAGTCGACAGTCAAGCTGAAAGCCCGAGAGCTTGGACTTATAAAAATGGCCAAATCCAAATGGATGGAGCGTGCAGACTATATCAGAAACCATTTCCAGGAGTGTTCCTTCTCTGAGATAGGGAAAGCTCTCGGCATTACCCGGATGAGTGTCGGACGCATAGCCGCTGCAATCGGACTCAAACGCACTGGTGAAGAGAAACACCTCATTTCATCACGTATTCGTACTCAGATGGTAAAGAGGGAAAGACGGCGTATCGTCTTCGGACTGGAACCCATAACCGGTATCCGTGTCATTTCAAACAGGGCAAAGGTAAGGGTACGCTCAAACATGAAGTCAAACGGATACATCATCAGTGAGGAACACAACGTGATTTATTATACCGGCAGTACGGAACGCAGGGAACGTCTGGAAAGCCGGGGTATCAGACTGGGACTGCATATCCTTCCGCTTCCGGAGGAGAGTTCCGCTCTTTCATCCAACATCATATTACAACAGCCATGCAGTACGGACAGATAGTATTCCTTCTCTTTATAATAATGGCTCTCTATTATGCGGCAATGATATTTATGGACATTCAGAGGGCAAAGGCCGCACAGAATGCCGAGCAGGACAGCCATAAAGAAGAGGACATAGACATATCGGAAGAAGCACGAAGCTTCAGGCCGATAAGAATAAACCGGGATGAACCTGAATCCAAAGAAGAAAGTTCAGAACAGAATAATACTGAGAATCCCGAACCTGAAAATGACAAAACTGATTCTGACGGTACAGAGAAATCTGCATCCCAATCAGAATCTTCCAGACACGTTTACCGGGAGGCCATCATGACTGACGGCATTCTGGTTGAGAATATCATTCAGGAAATAAACCGGCTGGCAGAGACCGGTACCAGTGATCTCGGTGCCGTTATCTTCAGCTGTGAGAATGCCTGATATATATACCGTTCCTTTAGTGACATCTGTTTCTTTGGCGATGAAATCCTTTAACATTATTCAGAAATGCAGATAATAAAGAAAAATGCCCGGAATCTTACGGAGCGTTTCATCGGTTCAAGTTTTGGACAGAAGTGTGTGGTGGCGGCAATTGCACTGATTATTTCCACATCCAATGCAATGGCAGGAAGCAAGGGTGCCGCAGGTTTTACCAAGGCCACTCAGGAAGTCAGTTCCTACCAGACTCCGGTATCGAACCTGATGAAGGCAATTGCTGCCGTTATCGTTCTGGTCGGTGCATTCAACGTCTATTTCAAGATGCAGAACGGAGACCAGGACGTGAAGAAGACCATCATGCTTACCATCGGAGGCTGTATCGCATTCATCGCACTTTCGGAAGCTCTTCCGCTGTTCTTCCAGTAATCCTTTCCCGGCATGACAATGAATCAGGAAGGATACCCTGTGTTCAAGGGATTGCAGAAGCCGCTGGAGTTTATGGGCATACGCGGCCGTTTCCTAACTCTGGCAGCGGCAGCCATAGGCGTATCATTCGTAGGCTTCATCGGTTTCTCTATCGCCTTGGGGAAGATTGCAGGGTTCATAGCCATGATGGTCATGGCACTGGTGGGACTGATAACCATCTACATCAAGCAGCGTGGAGGACTCCACAACAAGAAAAGGGCAAGAGGCATCTATATCTACAGAAGCCTGAGAAAAGAACAGTAAATCACTTTATACAGTATGGCACACAAAAGGAAAAGAATTTTTGACGGACTCTATGCGCAGCTGGAGGAGACGGACGGCAATGTCGTGCTGTTCTCGGCCAGAGGCGAGCCGTCCGTTATCTTCGAAATAACCAATCCGGTCCAGCAGCTCTGTACGGATGCGCAGCAGTACATGCTGTTTCATGACGTGCTATCCAATATCCTTCAGACCATCGGTGAGGGATATGCACTGCAGAAGCAGGATATTCTGTGCAGACAGGCATATCACCATGACGTGCCGGATGATGCGGAGTTCCTTACAAGGAGCTATTTCAGATACTTCGAGGGAAGGGAGTTCACAGAGATAAGGACTTTTCTTATCCTCACCCAGGAGGCTCAGAGAAACCAGTTCATCCAGTATGACCCGAAGAGATGGCTCGACTTCCATTCCAAGGTATCAAAGACGGATGATATTCTAACGGAAAAGCATATCCGGCACAGAAAGCTCGGCAAGGAAGAAGTCAGCGAGTACTGCCACCGTTTCATGGCATTCCAGTTCCGGCACGGACCGTTCTCGATGACCAACTTCAAGGCTTCGGACGAATATCTCAGGACAGGTGACCGGATTATCCGTTCCTATCCGCTGGTGGACATTGACGAGATAAACCTGCCTTCCATGGTAAAGCCGTACACGCAGATGAACATCAACGGATACAGTATCGCAACCGACCTGCTTTCTTTCCTGACCGGCGTCCCCTACTCGGACTGTGTGGTGTTCAACCAGGTCATTCAGATACCGGGACAGAGGAAACTGCTGCGCAAGCTTCAGGCCAAGGCGAAGCGTCACGGTTCCATGCCGGACCCGAGCAACCGTATTGCCAAGGCTGATATTGAGGAAGTGCTGGACAGGCTGGCCGTTGACAGCACCATGCTTGTATATTGCAACTTTAACATTCTGGTGAGCTGTCCGCCTGACAAGGTTACTCCGGTAACATCCTTTCTGGAGACCAAGCTGTACGAGTGCGGCATCATGCCGTCAAGAACGGCCTACAACCAGCTGGAGCTTTTCATGGACTGTTTTCCCGGTAACGGCTATGCCTTCAACCCGGACTATGACCTGTTCCTGACACTTTCTGATGCAGCACTGTGCTTTTTCTTCAAGGAGCATCTGAAGGAGTCTGAGGATACACCGCTGACCACATACTACACAGACCGTCAGGGACTGCCTGTCTGTATCGACATTACCGGCAAGGAAGGCAAAAAGAAAATGACAGACAATGCCAACTTCTTCTGTATCGGTCCTTCAGGTTCCGGCAAGTCCTTCCACATGAACAGTGTGGTACGTCAGCTGCTGGAACAGAATACGGATGTGGTCATGGTGGATACGGGTGATTCCTACGAAGGCATATGCGGATATTACAAGGGTACATACATAGCCTACTCGAAGGAGAAGCCCATTTCCATGAATCCGTTCAAGGTCACGAAGGATGAGTATGAACTTAATTTCGGTGAGAAGAAGAACTTCCTCAAATCGCTGATATTCATGATATTCAAGGGCAACTCATTTCCAACAAAGATTGAGGACATGCTGATAAACCAGACCATCGTGGAATATTACGAAGCCTATTTCAATCCTTTTGAAGGGTTCAGCGACAGTGAGCGTGAGGCATTGAGACAGAAACTGCTGGTAGCCGCCAAAATGGAGGATGACTATGAACAGTTCACGCACAGCATGGAGGACATCGACAGGCAGATAAATACGGAAGAGGTTCAGGAGAAGGCTGAAAGCCGTGCCCTGCTGCTGCCTTCCGAAGTACGCCGTCTGAAGCTGATACGACAGTGCCGCTCACTGACTGCTCTGATCAATGATGAAGCGGCCACAGAATCGGAAAAGGAACGTGCACTTGCCATCATAGAAAAATATAAAAGGGAACTTTATAACAATTCCATGCTGATTAAGATTGACAGGCAGATTGACCACATGGAGGAACAGAAGCGCAGGCTGAAGGTTCAGGAACTCTCGTTCAATTCCTATTACGAGTTTGCCCTGGAGCGCATACCGCAGATTACACAACTGGAGAAAATCAGTTTCAATATACATGACTTTGCGGCCATACTGAAACAGTTCTACCGTGGCGGCGAGCTGGAGATGACGCTGAACTCCGACCTGGACATCAACCTGTTTGACGAGCGTTTCATTGTATTCGAGATTGACAAGATAAAGGATGATCCGGTGCTATTCCCGATTGTGGTACTGATTATCATGGACGTGTTCCTGCAGAAGATGCGTATCAAAAAGGGACGGAAGGCTCTTATCATTGAAGAGGCATGGAAGGCAATTGCTTCACCTACCATGGCGGAATATATAAAGTATTTGTATAAGACCGTCCGGAAGTTCCACGGAATAGCCGGTGTGGTCACACAGGAACTTAATGACGTGATTGATTCCCCTATCGTGAAGGAGGCCATCATCAACAACTCGGATGTGAAGATTCTGCTTGACCAGACCAAGTTCAAGGACAGGTATGAGGATATTGCAGCCATTTTGGGACTCACTGACATACAGCGTCAGCAGATTTTCACCATCAATGCGCTGAACAACCATGAGGGAAGAAGCTACTTCAAGGAGGTGTGGATTTGCCGGGGACAGCACTCGGATGTGTATGGTGTGGAGGAAGCACCTGAATGCTACTGGGCATATACTACTGAACGTACCGAAAAAGAGGCACTGAAAATTTATCTTGCCCGGTACGGTACGCTGCAGGAGGCCATCACCCGTATTGAGGAAGACCGCAAGGCGGATGGAGGGCTTCTGTATCTGGAATTTGCAAGAAAAGTCAACCAACATCAAAAAGTTATGTCACTATGGTAAGAACAGTATTAAGAATCATATCGGTTATAATGCTTTCTGCATTTGTCTGTATTAATGCACATGCTGCCTGGAGAATCGTATTCGACCGTAACTGCCTGAAGATTGTCATGGCCAATACCGCTTCACAGAAACTCATCGAGGAACAGCACAACCAGCGTGTGGATACCATCGCTGCCAAGAAACAGAAAGTGGAACTCTATACGGTGAGTATGGCTACCATGAAGGAACTCTACAAGCTGAGTATGGAGAACATATCCGGTTTCGGGACTGAAAGTCTTTATTATAAGGAAATAGGTCTGTGCGCTTTGGATATTCTGCGAAATGTTCCGGTACTTGTCAGCACGGTAAGCAAGGCTAAATTTTCAAACAAGCTGCTCTGTCTGAACGAACTCGGCAACCTTGTAGCGGAAACACAGCAGCTGGTCGGCAACTTCGTCAATATCGTGAACAATGCCAGGATTCCCAATCCGTTGCAGGGACAGGCCACTGCCGAGAAAAAGGATGACGGCTACAACCTGCTGGACAGGTATGAAAGGCTGACACTGGCCAACAGCATCTATACTGACCTGAACAGGATACGCTATAAGGTGGAAGGGATGGTTCTGATGGCACAGTATGCCACTGCAAACGACCTCTTCTTTGCCATTGACCCTGAAGGATGGGCAAATGTGGTGACCATGAAGAATCATGTGGGGAATCTTGTACAGGACTGGAACGGACTGGTTGCTTCAAATTATTAACCCTTAATATGTATGTGTCTGTCATGAGAATCAGGAATATAAGTATCATATCAGCCGGTATTATAATGTTGTTGCTGCCTGTAAAGGCTTCCGCTTTCATCATACCCAAAGACCTGCCGACCATCGAAGCACTCATAGCCCTGCACAAGGCCATAAAGAAGGACGAGGACAAGGCTCTGACAAGGGTGGCCACAAGCTATGGCGAGCAGTCCCTCATTGAGAAGGGTGCGGAAAAGTTCAATGATGTCCGGACCACTCTGGATACAAGGCTGAACAATGCCTATTCGTACCTGGTACTGGCCGGTGCCATTTCTTCAACGGCCAACTCACTGTATCAGCTGGTAACGGAATACAAGGACTTTGCCGGTAATACTTTCAGTTATGTATCGAAGAAGCCTTTCGTGGCATGGTATTATGCCGATGCCAACGTAGCAATATCAAGGGAGATACAACACTGCTACAGACTGTATGCATCCGTAGCCGCTTCGGGTATAAACCTGATGAAGGCTTCCATGGATGAGAAGCTGAATCTGGTAATGACACTGAAGGCTTCCATCGACAGGGCAAGGTACATAATAGACAATGCTAATCTGTACTGTTTCCTTGTCACGGACTGCGGATGGAAGCCGGACTATATCTGGGAGATACTGAACTCCAATGTGAAGAATGAGATAGCTGAGCGTGTAATCAACAAATGGAATCAGGGATATGCAGGTTAGAATTATATTATTATGCCTGTTCTGCATGTCAGTTTCAGGTACAGTTACTGTTGCCAATGCCCAAAGCATAGTCAGTGACAGTGAAAAGCAGAAGCAGTGGAAGTCAATGGAGAACGGTCCGTGGGATTTTGCTCCGGACTGGTATTACTTTTTCCTGCATAAGAAATATTCCGGTGCGGAAATGTACTGGAAATGGGACTGGTTCAACTCCGGATTCCGTGTCCGTTTCAAGGAACCCAAGTCTGATGTGAAACGTATCATGCCGGTACGTGTGACTGCCGAAGAGACGCAGAGGCAGAAAATCAAAAAAGTGGAGAGTGAGCGCAAATATATCGAGGAACTGTATAAGGAAGAACTGGCAAGGGAGGCTGACAGAAATGTTGACCTGATGTATGCCACCTACAAGGACGAGTTCAACCGTATGCAGGACTGTATCACGGACGGACTGCTCTATTGTATGCAGAAGAGTGACGGCAAGCTCCGCTATCAGGTGGACGAACTGAGCCGCCAGAATGAAATACTCTGTGCGGATATAGCCTATATACACAAAACCGGTGTCGGCTATGGACTGGAGAACGCCAAGCGGCAGAAGGCATACGAGGAAGCCAAATCCAGGATGGCAGAGCTGGTCAACAGGACTGCACACCTTTGTGCCGTTGCCGCTACACACTATTAGACATTCTCTATAATTGATAACAATTCAGGTAATAATATTAAACAAATAATATAGTCAATCATGAATTTACTGTTTATTCCACTGACAATAGGACTTCCGGCCATTGACGAAAGTCTGGAAAAGCTGCTGACGGCCATGGAGGCATTTCCGAATGTGGCCGTTCTCGGTGATGCCGTTTCAATGGCAAAGGCTCTCGGTCTGTGCCTGGCCCTGTGTGTCGGTTCATACGAATGCTGGATGATGATGCTCGGAAGGCGTGGTATGGATGTCATGAAGCTGTTGCGCATCATCGGCATTTCCCTGTGTATTTCATCCTCTTCATGGATATGCTCGGCTCTGCAGGTTCCGGGAAAGAGTCTGGAGTCCGCTACATGGGCTATGGCCAAGGCAAAGAACAAGGAAGTGGCTGCCTTCGAGCTGAAGGTGGCACAGAAACAGAGTGAATATCTTGACAGGTTGAGAACCGTGCAGGATTCCATAGCCACGGCAAAGCAGGTGGCCGAAATCGGTCAGGATGCTGCCTGGTGGGACAAGCTGATATATAATGTGGAGAATCTGGGCTCGACCATCAACAACTACGCCCAAAGGGCTGCCGTGGCGGCTGAGACGAAGGTCAGTGAATGGATAAACGATGTCATACGTTTTGTCGGGGAACTGATTTTCCAGATGTCGTATTACGGGATGCTCGTGGCACAGAGGATTTTCATGGCCATCATGATGATATTCTGTCCGATCATGTTTGCTCTCTCGCTGGCACCGCCATGGAACTCGGCCTGGAGCCAGTGGATGTCCAAGTTCCTTTCCCTCTCGTTATGGGGATTCGTGACCTATATGTGCATCTATTACATAGACTTCATCCTTCTTTATAACCTGCAGCAGGATCTGGTGGCATACGACCATCTGCTTCATGGCTCGGTAAACTCTTGGGAACAGATTGGCGCACTGGGACTGCAGGGAATAGGCTCCAACTGTATGTATGCCATGGGTATGCTCGTGGGTGCCTATATCATACGCTTCGTTCCAGAAGTGGCTTCATGGCTGATTCCGGGAGGTGTAAGTTCGGGTACGGGTTCCGTTGCCGGTTCGGCTGCAATGGGCATCACTTCGGCTGCAGGTGGTATGGCCGGAAGTATGGCAGGTTCTGCCATGAAAGGAACAGGTTCGGCTGTCAGGTCATTAGTCAAATAACTTCAAATATTTTTACAATATGCTTATTGAATCCCTTGCACAGAAAACCAGACTGGCCATGATGACAGTCTTTGCAGTAATCGGAGGCTGCACCGTCATCTGTGCCTTTACAGTCTGGTGCTGCATTTCCCTTGTCAACGAGGAAAGGCAGCAGATTTATGTACTTGACGGAGACATTCCGTTTCTTGCCGAGCGTGCACGGCTGGAAGCCAACTTCACCATGGAGGCCAAGGCGCACATACAGCTGTTCCACCAGTATTTCTTCAACCTGCCGCCCGACAACGACTATATCAAATGGACGGTAGGGAAAGCAATGTATATGGCTGACGGGACTGCACTGAAACAGAAACAGGCCATGGACGAGAACGGTTTCTACTCGGACATCATTTCCTCTTCGGCTGTCTGCACCATCATGTGCGACTCCATTCAGTTTGACGAACATGAACGGAAGTTTACCTATTACGGTACGCAACTTATCAAGCGCAGGACCAGGGACATCAGACGCTCGATGGTGACAACAGGTTACATCGAGTCCGTACCGAGGACAAGGAACAATCCCCACGGTCTGCTCATTACCGGCTGGAGGACTCTTGAAAACAAGGATTTGGACTATTGATATACTGATAATATGAAATCATTCAGAAAAAAGATACAGGAAAGCCGTCTGAAAACGCATCTGCTTGTCTGGTCGTGGTTGCAGCCAAGGCTGGGTGTCATCGGTACAAGATACCGTCTGTCCGCAAGGATAAGACTGGCCAACATATGGGCGGCTAAACATCCGAAAACGACATTCGCAGGTGTAACAGGGACACTGCTTCTGCTACTTGTCAGTACTTTTGCCATAGATTCCGGCAACGGGAAACAGAGTGAGCCGGATGTCAGTTCGATAGCTGCAATGGAATCGGTATTTCAGGGATTCCGTACCATCCAGGCAAACAAGGACATTCACCGCAGTGTATTGACGGACATGACGATGAAGGGACAGTTACTGCGTCATGAACTGGACTCCATGATTGCCATACCTGTAAAGAGCCGTGAGGATTCCTTGCGGATCATCCTCAAATACCGGCAGCTGGAAAATATAGTCAAATCCATTAAAAACAATGATAACCCATGATTAAGATTAATTTCAAACAGCCCAAGTATATCTTTCCGCTGGTCATATTCGTTCCACTGTGCGCACTGGTATACTTTGTGATGCAGACCTTCTCCGGCGGTGAGGAGACTGCCGGAACGGTAGCTACAGACCGTATCAACATGGAACTTCCCCAGGCCAATGCCGAGGAAGCCGGAGACAAGATGTATGAGATGTCCAGACGTTTCGGTGACGAGGATGCCTTCACAGCCGTCAGCGGTATCGGGGAGGAAGAACAGAAGAAGGAGGAACTGGAACACGGCTACAGCAAGGAAGAACTGAACCGTCTGGATGCTGCTGAAGCTGAAAGACAGCGGCAGCAGAGGGAACTTGAAGAACTGGAGCGTTCCCTTGCAGAATCCAGAAAGCATATCAATGCATATGCCTACGGTAACGGTCCTTCGGGAAACAGTGAAACGGGTTACGGAGATATGGGCTATTCCTCACAGGACGAGTTTGCACGTGACCTTGAAGAGATTCAGAGAAGGAGCTATGAACGGCAGAAGGCCATTGAAAGCGGACTGGGTATCAAAGACCCGGAAGCAGAGGAAGCGGAAAGAAAGCACAGGGCTGATTCCATAGCTAAAGTGCGTCAGGAGGAAAGGGAACGCAACCGTCCGAGTCTGGTAATCAAGTCCGATGACACCAATGCCGACAGGTTCAATACGGTTACTGCTCCGGATGAATTTGCCGAGAACAAGCTGATACGTGCCATGATTGACCAGACTACAAAGGCGCATGAAGGTACACGTCTACGGTTCAAGCTTCTGGACGATGTGACGGTAAGCGGCACAAGACTGAAAAAGGGAACTTATCTCTATGGTACAGTGACAGGTTTCGGACAGCAGCGTGTCAGGGCTTCCATAACCAGTATCCTTATCGGCGACAGGTTCATCAAGGTCAAGCTTTCTGTATTTGACAATGACGGTATGGAAGGCTTCTATGTTCCAGAATCGGCTTTCCGTGATTTCATGAAGGATGCAGGTTCCAATACGGTACAGCAGAATATCAGTTTTGAATCCAGTGACGGTTACGGTACAGGTATTTCTACGGAGGCCATTGCCCTCCAGTCACTGCAGAATATGTATAACTCTGCAACTTCTGCCATATCTTCCAATATCAGAAAGAACAAGGCGAAAATCAAGTACAATACCATCGTTTATCTGATAAACTCGGAGGATGCACGCTGATATATCTGAATACAGCAAAGAAAATTATAGTAACATTTTAATATTTCAATATGAAAACCAGAATTATTCTGATAATATGCCTTATCACAGGCATAGCCGTACATCTGTCGGCCAACGAGAAGATATACATCAACCGGGAAGTGACCACGCACATTATAATGCCAGAAAACATCAAAATGGTGGATATTTCCACTACTAAAATTATAGGCAACCAGTGTACAGACAATATCGTCCGCATCAAGCCTTATCTGGAGAATGATTCCATATCATCTGAAGGTTACAGCGAAAACGAACTGTTGGGTACACTCACCATTATCGGTGAGCGTCATATTGCCCAGTATGACATCCTCTATACCGAATCACCCAAATATGCTTCTACCATCTACAATGTATCCTACAATGAGACGCAGTCCTATATCAATCCGGAGGTTTCCATGCCGATGGCCGAGATTGCACGATATGCCTGGGCTGTCTATGGAAGCAGGAGAAAGTTCAACCAGATTGTATCCAATAAAAACGGAATCAGGGCATACATCAACAATATCTATTCCATCGGTGACTATTTCTTTCTGGACTATACGCTGAAGAACAGGACCAGAATTGCATACGACATTGAAGAAATCAGGGTAAAACTTACTGACAAAAAGGAAACAAAGGCAACCAACTCACAGACCATAGAGCTTACTCCGGTATTCTCCATGAACAACACCCGTAAGTTCAAAAAGGACTATAGGAACGTGCTTGTACTTCCGAAGCTGACTTTCCCTGAAGAGAAGGTACTCCGTCTGGAGATTTCCGAAAACCAGATAAGCGGACGTGTGGTGGTACTCACCATCGAGTATGAGGACATTCTCAATGCGGACGGCTTCGACTCGGATATTCTGGACGGTGCCGACTATTATCCTTACTATTATATTGATCATTCCATAAAGAGATAGGCCATGAAGAAGATTCTGTTCATTCTGTTGTGCCCGGTTGCATTCATCGGTGCATCGGCACAGACCGGAAAGGTTTCCGTCAATGCCGGATTCCTTTTTCCAAGTACGCTGAATGCCACTTTGGGTTATGAGTATCCGCTTTCATACGGAAATGCGGTTGAAGTATACGGTGAGGTCGGGAATCACTGGCAGAAGCCGGTATGTCACAATTTCTGGAAAGGATATTTCTGGGATGGAGGTATGGTTTACAAGTACCGTCTGGCACGGTACAAGAACGGCATGATGCGCCTTCGTCTTGGTCCTCAGTTCGGTGCGGTACAGAAGAAGTTCTTCTTCGGACTGGAGGCCGGATTTGAATACAGCTATGTGTTCCGCAGCGGACTGGAGTTTTCAATAATCCAGAAGAACAATGTGAACTTCCTGCATGGGGATATCTTCCGCAACGGTCTGCTGTTGGGTATAAAGATTCCTTTCTGACAATATAAATTTTACGGCGTATGGCATTTGAGGAGACAAGGGAACAGCAGCAGATGTACAACTACTTCAGGAGCTGCATCTATATCTTTCTGATTATTGAAATCATCATGAACCTGCCTGTTACGGCAGACAACAGGGTTACGCAGTTCGTACTCGACCTGCTGGCACGGTTCAGGGTATTCAATTCCGTATCGGGATGCAAGGTGGCCGAACTGATATGCATCTGTATTGTCTGTATCGGCACAAAAGCAGAAAAGTCACTGAAGTTCAATGTAAGGACAATGGTCATCTATCCGGTACTGGCCGGTCTGACACTTGTAGGACTTTGTTTTGTATTCCACGGCATGAGTTTCGGATTCAGCTGGCTGGGATTTCCGGCCAACCGGCTTCTGTATGCGGTATGTTCGGTGGTGGGTACCATGCTGGTGCATCAGGGACTGGACGGCATAGCCAAGTATTACAACTATAAGGTTGGTGAGGACCGTTTCAACTTTGAGAACGAATCGTTCCAGCAGTCGGAAACGCTGGTCAGCAATGATTACTCAGTGAACATTCCGATGATATACTACTGGAAAAAGAAGATGCACAAAGGATGGATCAATATCATCAATCCGTTCCGTGGTACGATTGTACTTGGTACGCCGGGTTCAGGTAAGTCTTTCGGTATCATTGACCCGTTCATCAGGCAGCACTCTGCAAAGGGGTTTGCCATGATGGTATATGACTTCAAGTTTCCGACACTTGCACAGACGCTTTTCTATCAGTACTGCAAGAACAGGAAAGCCTGTAAACTGCCTCAGAACTGCGGATTCCGTATAGTAAATTTTACCGATGTGGAATACTCCAACCGTATCAATCCGATTCAGCGGAAATATATCCCGGATCTGGCTGCCGCTTCTGAAACGGCGGCTACTCTGCTGGCCTCACTCAACAAGGGAGGTGGAGAGAAGAAGGGCGGTTCGGAAGCTTTCTTTACCAACTCTGCGGAAAACTTTCTGGCTGCCATCATCTATTTCTTTGTAAACTTCCATCCGGTCGGGTTCAAGAACGGCAGGAAACTGAAGCGTTTCATATCACTGGAGGGAAAGAAGCTGGAAATTGTCATACGCAACTGGGATGACTTCAATGCCATAGACAAGGACGGCAATGTGGTACTTGATTTCGTGGATGAGAACGGCAATGACGTATCGACTGACGAGGACCGTATGTTTGTGGACCTGAACGGATACAGCTATAAGGACCGGACAGGCAGAAAGATTCTGATTCAAAAGTGCTGGTATGAGGACGAGCATGGCAATGAGGTGGAGCCGGATACTGTAACCGGCGAGTTCTCGGACATGCCGCATGTGCTTTCATTCTTGGGAAGGCCATACGACCAGGTATTCAATATCCTGATGCAGGATGACAGGATTGCTTCACTGATGGCTCCGTTCAAGAGTGCATACGAGAACAAGGCCAATGATCAGCTGGAAGGTATGGTCGGTACGCTTCGTGTGAACGCCGCACGTCTTGTGTCTCCGGAAGCGTACTGGGTATTCACTGGGGATGATTTCGACCTGAAGATTTCTGACAGGGCAAATCCGAGCTATCTGGTGATAGCCAATGACCCGGAAAAGGAACAGGTTATCGGTTCTCTTAATGCACTGGTTCTGAACCGACTGATTACAAGGGTGAACTCAAAGGGCAATATCCCGGTAAGCATTATCGTGGATGAGCTTCCGACACTATACTTTCACAAGATAGACCGTCTTATCGGTACAGCTCGTTCCAATAAGGTTGCCGTAACTTTAGGTTTTCAGGAGCTTCCACAGCTGGAGGCTGACTACGGCAAGGTCGGTATGCAGAAGATTATCACCACCTGCGGAAATATCTTCATGGGTGCGGCACGTAACAAGGAGACGCTGGAGTGGGCACAGAATGATGTATTCGGAAAGGCAAAGCAGACCTCACGTTCCATTTCCATCAATGACCACAAGGTATCAACCACAATCTCTGAGAAGATGGACTTTCTGGTTCCTGCTGCCAAGATTGCGGATATGGCAACAGGCTGGCTGGCCGGACAGGCTGCACGTGACTTTACAGCTACTGATGACAGTATGCTTGACCATTTTGACATCGAGCAGTCGGAAGAGTTCAAGACTACCAAATATTTCTGCAAGACGCACTTTGACATGAAGAAGATTAAGGACGAGGAAAAGCACTATGTTCCTCTTCCTAAAATCTACGAGTTCAAGAACGACAAAGATAAGGAAATCCTGCTCAACCGTAACTTCAAGCGTGTGAATCAGGAAGTGGAAAATATGGTAAAGGAACTTCTCGGTATCAGCTAAACATATAGCCTATGAATCTGACTTTAAAACCGGCATCCGGACTTAGCGGCAGTGCTCTGAAAGTCATTGCCATGATTTCCATGGTGATAGACCATATTGCTCTCTATCTGATGGAGCACGGTACCGTATTATACGAAACGATGTGGAAAAATCGAAGTATGCTGTTACAGCAAATGAACCGAAGAATGAGTCCGATATCCCCATTCGGTCTATTTCTACCCTACATTGGATATCAATAAATTACGAGATGCCCTATATCGGCTTTCGCTTCAAAATCGGAGCATGCTGTTACACTTGTGCAAAAAGGCACAAAACAAGCATCCGAAATCGGAGTATGCTGTTACAGTCCTGATGAATTTATTATCTTGACGGGAAATCAGATCCCTCAAGAGAATATGGCTACACAACCTACAAAAATGAATATCATCAAACAGGTCCTAACGGGCCACAAGAACGGCTTGTCGGTAAGAAAGATGGCCGACATGTACTCCATAAGTCCAACCACGGTTCAACGCTATCTGAAGATGGCTTCTGAAGACCCGCTGGGTATCGATGCACTTCTTCGACTGGAAGACCCGGAACTGAACCACAGGTTCAACGGCGGGAATCCCGCCTATTGTGACAGACGTTTTGAGGACTTCAAGACACGCATCGCTTATTTTGAGCAGGAGTTGAAGAAACCGAATATGACTACATACCTCCTTTGGGAGGAATACCGCCGGGAAGTTCCCGACGGCTATGGCCTGACACAGTTCCGCTATCATCTGAAACAGAATACAGTGGCTGTCAAACCCTCCACCGTCCTTAAAGCTTTCCATCAGCCTGCGGGAAAGATGTATATCGACTTTGCCGGCAACAGGCTGAGTTATGTCGATATGGAGACCGGTGAAATCGTATATGTAGAGACGTTTGCAGCAGTCCTTCCCTGTTCCGGATATACCTTCATCACCTGTATCCCCTCACAAGGTATCGAACACTTCCTCGGCGCCGTGGATGCAGCCATACGGTTTTTCGGAGGCGCGCCACGAGTCCTTGTGCCCGACAATCTGCGCTCGGCGGTAAAGGTCTTCGACAAATGGTCACCGACGCTTACGGACGGACTTAATGACCTGGCTACCCATTACGGGTGTTGTACGTTACCCGCCAGAGTCCGCAAGCCTAAGGACAAGGCACTTGTAGAAGATGCCGTACACAAGAGCTATATGCGCATATACGCACCTCTGCGTAACCGGGTGTTCCATTCCATGCAGGAGTTGAATGATGCTGTAGCAGGCCTGCTGGAACAGTACAACAGCCGGCGTATGCAAGGCTGCGACTACTCCCGTGTGGAGCGCTTCCTTGCCGTGGAGAAGCCCGAACTGCTGCCGCTACCGGCCCAGAGGTATCAGATGAAACGCCATGCCCTACTCACTGTCGCTCCGAACAGCTTCATACAGCTTGGCAGGGAAAGGCATCACTACTCGGTCCCATCCAGGCTCATAGGTAACAAGGTCGAGGCCATCTTTACAGATACCCAGGTAAGGATCTTCCATAGCGGAGCATGTGTGGCTACCCACATGCGCTCGTTCAAACAGGGCGGATATACATGGGTCAAGGAACATCTCCCTTCCCAGTCACAGGCCTATTACGAATACTCACCGCAGTACTTCATAGACAAGGGAGCCAGATACGGTGCGGTAGTGGAACACGTGCTGCGTGAACTCTTCTCCGCCACCGACAGACCCGCAGAAGTCTATTACCGGTCAGCCCAGGGCATACTCGCCCTGGCACGTGATACCGAACCGGAAGTCTTCCTTCTGGCGTGTCAGATAGCCATACAATACGGCAAGTGCAACTATCCGTTTATCAGCAATCTGGTAAAATCCAGATGTCAGGGTTACCTGGCACTTCAGAAAAAGGAGGATGGAGTCCGGCAGGCCGCCATACCTCTACATGCCAATATCAGGGGATCTCAAGCATACAAGTAATAAATATATCATACCAACTATTAAAACGGCACATCAATGGAAAAAATCCTATCAGACCTCAAGGCCATGCGACTGCCCGGTATGGCACGCACATGGCAGAACCTCATGGAAGCACACAGGACCGATTCAATCTCTCTGACCGACGGGATACGTCTGCTCATCCAAGGAGAAAATGACATGCGCATGTCCAACCGTACCCACCGGCTCATCAAGAACGCCCACTTCCGTTATACGGTCACATTGGGCGAGATAAGGGCCGATTCGGTACGCGGTATCGAACAGTCACTTCTTAATGAAGTTGCCACATGTGACTATATCACCCATGGTTACCCCATCATTATTACCGGACCGACCGGCACAGGAAAGAGCTGGCTGGCTTCGGCTCTCGGTCACCATGCCTGCCTGTGTGGATACAAGGTCCGTTACTACAACGTGATGAAGCTCTTCGAAGACCTTACCATGGCACGTATCGAAAGCAGGCTGCCGAAACTCTTCGAACGGTTGTCGCAGTTCGACCTTCTCATCCTGGATGACTTCGGCATCAAGAAGCTCTCGGCAGAGCAGGTGCTGGATCTGATGGAAATCATCGAGGACAGACATGGCAGCAAGTCAACCATCTTTGCAAGCCAGCTGCCTGTGGCAAACTGGTTTGAGACACTAGACAGCAACGCATCTGCAGCGGATGCCATACTGGACCGTGTTATCAACACAGCCACGAGATTTACCTTAAAAGGTGATAGTTTAAGAAGAAAACATTAACTTTGCCACGTCAGAACTGTAACAGCATCGCCGTTTTTGCTGTAACAGTCTGCTCCGTTTTTTGCAATTCTCCTTTTCGTGCACCGATTGTAAGAATTCTACTGGCATTATCCCAATTCATTGGGATTTCGGTATAGGCTCCATTTTCGTAATTATAATTATCTCCTTCGTCTTCATAAAGGGTGAAACTACCGTTATTGCCAGGGTATATGCATAAGGTTAGATTGTCCCATTTTTTTTCACTTGTGTATTGTACTTCCGGTCCATATGGAACGATACTGCCGGCACGTACAAAGAGGGGGATGCGATTGAGTGTCGTGGAAACGGTAAGTTTCTGTCCGCCTTCTATGGCTTCATTGGTCCAATAGTTATACCATCGGGTATCAGCTGGTAGATAGACTTCCATACTTTTAGTTTGAGTGAAGTCGGTAAGTACCGGTGCTTTTGCTGTTTCTTTGTTATTACGGTCCCAGCCTTCATTTTCCTTTAATTTTTTTTGGTGTACTTCCGGAGTGTACTGTGCGTGAAGCACTGGTGCTACCAGAAATGCTTTGCCGAACATATATGCATTGTTTATATTCCATGTTTGTTTGTCACCAAGAAAATCCATGAAGAGTGCACGCATGAAAGTGGAGCGGTTGTGTGTTACATCCCAGGAAGTGGAATAGATGTAAGGCAGCAGAGTGTATCGTAGTTTGACAGCATCAACCAAGGCGTCATAAACAGGTTCACCTTTTTTACCATACCAATAAAATTCGCGAGGTACATCAGCGCCATGACTGCGCATCATTGGACAGAAAACACCAAATTGTAACCAGCGGACGTAAAGTTCCTGATACATTGGATTACGTGTAGCGCTATTGTCTCCCCAACTGGTATTGTATGAACCGGCAAAGAAGCCACCAAGGTCTGAGTTCCAGTGCGGCATGCCGGTCAGTGAGAAGTTTAATCCTGCTGTTATTTGCTTGCGGAACATATCCCAAGAGGATTGGACATCACCAGACCAAACATTGGAACCGTAACGTTGCTGCCCTAAGAAACCGGAGCGGGTCAGGATGATGACACGTTTATCTTGTGTTAGAGCACGTTGATGATCGTATACACCACCTACGCTGACGAGTGGATAGGCATTGCGTACACTGCGATAAGAGCCAAGACTGGTTTGGCGGTCAAAATCGCTTTCCTTGTGGTTAAAATGATCTGGCTCTGTCGAGTCCATCCACCAACCATCCATGCCGAGCTGGAATATTCCTTTATTGAGATGTTCCCAATAAATATCACGGGCTTTGGGGCTGTAAGCATCATATACACGTACTCCGGAGGGATATTCCATATTAGGCGGCCAACCGTCAACACCGGATTGCGGCCAGGTTTCGATGTCGAAGAGCAATCCCTCTTTATCCAAAGCTCTGTAAGGTTTGGTAGCAGGACCGAATGAGGACCATATGGAAATCATCATGCGGGCATTCAGAGCATGTACTTCGTCAATCATATCTTTGGGACGGCTGAAAGTAGGGTTCTGGAAATCCATGGCATTCCAGAGGTAGTTATGTCCCCAGTATTGCCAGTCTTGAATGATACAATCCAAAGGAATCCCCAACTCGCGATACTTTTTCACTACTCCTACTGTTTCTTCCTGACTTTTATATCGTTCTTTACTCTGCATGAAGCCATAACTCCACAAAGGCATCATTGGTACATCACCAGTCAGTGCACGTACTTCGGCTATAACTCCATCAGCAGAACCACCATACATAAAGTAATAGTCTATGCAATCGCCGATTTCGGAACGGAAGGAGGTTTCCTGTTCGTTGTCGGTATATGTAGTACCTGAGTAGTTATCCCAAAACACTCCGTAGCCTTTGGTGGACTGGAAGAAAGGAGAAACGTCTTCCACATTGCCCTGAACCAGATGCTTGGTTATGTCACGTTGCATCATCTGCCCATTTTGCAATTGTCCGAGTCCGTAAAGACCTTCTTCTTTGCTTGTTGTGAAGCCTTGATAAACGCTATAGGTGGAGCGTCCGGCATCGTTAATAGGAGTAAAAGCCTTGACATTCTCTTGTTCAATGAGTAATGTGTCACCGTTAGGTTTTGCATAAGTAATAATACCTGTTTGGGGATTAAGAGTCACTGTCAGTGTTTGGCTTGTCATGACAATACAGCCATTTCCGGGAGTAGTAATTTTAATACCGGAGTTTTGGGGGTGGGCAATAACGGAAAGATTTTCTTTTTTAACGCTTTTGCCTTGGGGTGTTTTTAAAACACGAAGGGTATTGGG
>ENA-OYBY01000063-OYBY01000063.1-human-gut-metagenome-genome-assembly--contig:-NODE-63-length-51960-cov-6.975995_pt1 | contig 51960 bp, 40 predicted proteins | sample MGYA00244625_ERZ652863 | MGnify/ENA primary metagenome ERZ652863 (study PRJEB26926, sample SAMN06164696) | human gut metagenome | biome: ENVO:00009003; feature: ENVO:2100002; material: ENVO:00002003...
AGTACGGTCTCGTGGGCTCGGAGATGTGTATAAGAGACAGGATACAGGGGGGGGTAGAAGCGGAAACAGCAGAAACGCTCTTCTGCAAATTCTCAAAATCTGAGGAGGAAACGATATGAAAATCATGAAAAAATTGATGGCTTTGGCTCTGGCCAGCGCCCTCGCCCTGACCCTGCTCACCGGCTGCGGCGGAGGCGGTGGTGGCGGCGGTGCCATTTCCGACGGTAACGGAGGAACGATAACGATCAGCGGCACCCAAAATGCTAACACAGAATTTTCCAAAGCATTTATCAATGCACAGGCATCGACTGGCATCAATATGAGCTATGAAGCGGCGAAAGGCGCAAAAGCTCAGAAATTCATGGAAATAGTTGTTGATTCGGTGAAAAAGAACCCTAATCAAAAGATTGATGAGCAGTTTGCGTTGAAAATACTCGATAAGGCGGGAATTGATGTTACAAAAGAGATGGTTTTCTTGACCGACAAGACAAACACAACATATCAGGTGGGTGAGATTAGGGATCAGATGTCTGAATTGAAGAGTGAATTGGCTGATAAAGGCGTCTCCATTGATTACGACGGGGCAACCTTCGGATATATTGTTGCAAAAAATGGTGAAGAACAGCTTATGTGCATAGTGGTTGGGTACACTGCAACTTAAGAAATAATCACATTATGGAATAAGGCGCCCTCCGGAATCACACCGGAGGGCGCTTTTTTGCGGTCTGCAAGCTCGGGACTTTGTTCACTTTCTCTGCAAAAATATAAAAAAGTATAAAAATTTCATGAAAATCATAAGAAATGACATTGAAAATGTTTTAACAAAGTGGTAAAGTAGAAGCAAAGAGAGTCGTGCCTGCCGCCCGGCGGGACGCAAAATTGGGAGGTTTATTACCAATGGCTGATCGTATCGTTCTGAACACCATTTCCTACCATGGCCACGGCGCCATCGAGAACATCGTGCCCGAGCTGACGGCCCGCAGCTACAAGAAGGCGTTCGTCTGCTCCGACCCCGACCTCATCAAGTTCGGCGTCACCAAGAAGGTCACGGACCTGCTGGATGCTGCAAACTTCGCCTACGCCGTCTACAGCGAGATCAAGCCCAACCCCACCATCGCCAATGTGCAGGACGGCGTGGCCGCCTTCAAGGCCGCTGAGGCAGACTGCATCGTGACCATCGGCGGCGGTTCTTCGATGGACACCGCAAAGGCCATCGGCATCATCATCAACAACCCCGAGTTCGCCGATGTCCGCTCTCTGGAGGGCGTCGCTCCCACCAAGAAGCACGCGGTCTTCACCATCGCAGTGCCCACCACTGCCGGTACTGCAGCTGAAGTCACCATCAACTACGTCATCACCGACGTGGAGAAGAAGCGCAAGTTCGTCTGCGTCGATACCAACGATATTCCGGAGATCGCCGTCGTCGATCCCGATATGATGTCCTCTATGCCCAAGGGCCTGACCGCCGCCACCGGTATGGACGCTCTGACCCACGCCATCGAGGGCTACATCACCAAGGGCCACTGCGTCATCTCCGATATGTTCCATCTCGAGGCCATCAAGCTCATCAGCGAGAACCTGCGCGGCGCTGTCCAGAACACCCCCGAGGGCCGCGAGGGCATGGCGCTGGGCCAGTACATCGCCGGTATGGGCTTCTCCAACGTGGGTCTGGGCATCGTCCACTCCATGGCACACGGTCTGTCCGCTCTGTACGACACCCCCCACGGCGTGGCCTGCGCTATCCTGCTGCCCGTCGGTCTGGAGTACAACAAGACCGTCGCCGGTGAGCGTTACCGCGCCGTCGGCAAGGCGATGGGCGTTGTGGGCATCGACGAAATGAACGACGCCGAGGCAGCAGATGCCACCATCGCCGCCGTCAAGCAGCTGTCTGCGGATGTGGGCATCCCCGCAAATCTCCACGGCATCCTGAAGGAGGAGGACATCCAGTTCCTCGCCGAGTCCGCTTATGCCGACGCCTGCCGTCCCGGCAACCCCCGCGACACCAGCGTGGAGGAGATCGTGGAGCTGTACAAGAGCCAGCTGTAAGCTGCGCCTGAGCGCTTTACCCTTATAAACTATAGGCCGCTGCTAAGTACAACCTCTCAGTCTCGCTGTCGCTCGACAGCTCCCCTTGTAGGGGAGCCTCTGGCGAAGAGATGAGGCTTTCCGCCCTGCCAAGGCCTCCCCTCGATAGGGGAGGTGGCTGCGCCAAAGGCGCAGACGGAGAGGTTGTCTTTCGGCGGCCTTTTTGCGTGAAAATTCTGCCTTCCTCTTGCACGGGAAGCAAAAACTGCGTACAATATCCCTGTAACCATTCATATGGGAAAGGAAACACGCAATGGAGCTGAATTTTTATACCCTCTGCGTCATTTATCTGGTCTATTCATTCCTCGGCTGGGTGGCCGAGACGGTGGCGGCGACGGTGAAAGGACGTGCCTTCGTCAACCGTGGCGTGGCGTCCGGCCCGTTCTGCTTCGTTTACGGCACGGCGGCTGTGCTGATGGCCGTGGGCTTCGCCGACCTGCGTTCGGCCCCGCTGGCCCTCTTTCTCGGCTGTGCGGCGGACGCCACGGTGGTGGAATGGGTGACGGCCAAGTTGCTGGAGCGGGTGCACCGCCGCCGCTGGTGGGACTACTCGGACAAGAAGTTCAATCTGGACGGCTATGTCTGCCTGCAATATTCGGTGCTCTGGGGTCTGCTGGGCATGGCCAGCGTCCTATGGGGCAACGGCCTGCTGCTGCGCCTCTGCGCCCTTCTGCCGGGGTGGCTGCTGCATGTGGGCGTCTGGGTCATGATGACGATCGCCGTCCTCGACCAGCTGGGTACGGCGCTGGCCGTCAACCAGTACGCCGCCAGCCACCCGAAGTTGGAACAGTTCAACCTTGAGCTGGAAAAGCACTCGGACAAGCTGCGCCAGCGGCTCATCGCCCATGTGGAAAAGCGTATCCAGAAGGCCTATCCGACTGCCGTCCGGCCCGAGCCGACGGTGCAGGCCGAGAAGGCCCTGAGCTTCGGCGACCTCGTCTGGCTCTTCGTCATCGGCGCGTTCCTCGGCGATGTGGTGGAGACGCTCTTCTGCCGGGTGACGGCAGGGGTCTGGATGAGCCGCTCGAGCCTTGTGTGGGGCCCCTTCAGCGTGGTGTGGGGGCTGGCGCTGGTCATGGCGGCTGTCCTGCTGCGGGGCAGCGAGGAGCGGAGCGACCGCTCCATCTTCCTCTTCGGCTTTGTGCTGGGCGGCGCGTATGAGTATCTTTGCAGCGCCGTGGGCGAGCTGCTCTTCGGCGTCATCTTCTGGGATTACAGCGGCTTCAAGTTCAATCTGGGGGGCCGTGTCAACCTGCTCTACTGCTTTTTCTGGGGCATCGCGGCGGTGGTCTGGATCCGGTACGGCTACCCCCTCATCGCAAAGCTGATGGCAAAGCTCAAAAAGCACATCCTGCCGTGGATGACGGTGGTGCTGACGGTGTTCATGGCCGTGAACATGGGGCTTTCCGGTCTGGCGCTGGCCCGCTACGACGCCCGCACCAGCGGTCTCGCCCCGGCAAACCGGCTGGACGTCTTCCTCGACGAGCACTTCGATAATGCCCGGATGGAGCGGGTATACCCCAACGCAAAGAAGACGTGAAATTTGCAGGGGACTCTTTTCTCTCTGCCGGAAGTGTAGTAAAATAGGGGCGGAAATGTTCTCGCGAAGAACGAAGGGAGGACCTGTATGAAATTCTTTATCGATACCGCAAATGTGGACGAGATCCGCAAGGCCAATGATATGGGCGTCATTTCGGGCGTCACCACCAACCCCAGCCTCATCGCAAAGGAGCACAAGGACTACGCCAAGACGCTGGCGGAGATCGCCTCCATCGTGGACGGCCCCATCTCCGGCGAGGTGAAGGCCACTACCACTGATGCGGAGACGATGGTGAAGGAGGGAGAGGCCATCTATGCCCTCGACCCCAAGCACATGGTCGTCAAGATCCCCATGACCGTGGAGGGCCTCAAGGCCATCAAGGCCCTGAGCGCCAAGGGCATCCCCACCAACTGCACCCTCATCTTCTCGGCCAATCAGGCCCTGCTGGCCGCACGGGCCGGCGCGGCCTACGTCAGCCCCTTCCTTGGCCGTCTTGACGACATCAGCCAGCCGGGCATCGACCTTGTCCGCACCATCAGCGAGATCTTCGCCAACTATCCGGACATCCATACGCAGATCATTGCGGCCTCTGTCCGCAACCCCATCCATATCACCGAGTGTGCGCTGGCCGGTGCGGACATCGCCACCGTGCCCTACAAGGTCATTGAGCAGATGACCAAACACCCCCTCACCGATCAGGGCATCGAGAAGTTCAAGGCGGACTATACCGCCGTCTTTGGCGCATAAGAGCAAAACAAAAAAGCGGCAGACCGTCGGGCCTGCCGCTTTTGCTGTATCCGGGATGATTAGAAGATCTTCACTTCGTCCTTGTCCATGAAGGCGGCACCCGCAAAGCCGGCTGCTTCCAGCTGGCCCAGCTGCTTGCCGAGCTTCTTGCCCTGCGGCAGGACGGTGACGTTGTACGTCTCGCGGAGGGTGGCGGCCCGGCTCAGGACGGCGGTGAAGTCGGCGTCCCTGCCGTAAAGCAGGGCGATCTTCTGCTTTGCGCCGGGGATCTGGTAGCCCTGCTCGAGCAGGATGCCGCAGACCCGCTCGAAGCCGATGGAGAAGCCGACGGCGGGCACCTGCGTGCCGAGGAACTTGCCCACCATGTTGTCGTAGCGTCCGCCGCCGGCGACTGCGCCGCTGAACTGCGGGCAGGTGATCTCGAAGACCATGCCGGTGTAGTAGCCCTGACCGCGCACGAGGCTGGGGCAGTAGGCCACCTGATAGCGGCCTGCGGCCATGGCGTTGGCGGTGGCGAGGACATACTTCAGGTCGTCGGCGATGGCGGGGTCGGCGCAGCGGGAGGCCACGGCGTCCAGCGTCACCTCACCGGCGGCGATGAAGTCGGCCAGTGCGTTGACAGCGCTCTCGGGCAGCTGCTTTTCCAGCAGTTCGGCCTTGACGCCGTCGGCACCGATCTTATCCATCTTGTCGAAGGTGATGCAGACGGAGTCCAGCGTGTCGGCGGCAAAGCCCATGCTCTCCAGCATCCCGCGGAGGATGCGGCGGTCGTTGATGTTGACGGTGAAGCCGTCGAAGCCGATGCCCAGCAGGGCGCGGGTGGTCACGTCGATCAGCTCGACCTCGGCGTTGGGGCTTTCGTCGCCCAGAATGTCGATGTCGCACTGGACGAATTCACGCAGGCGGCCCTTCTGGGGGCGCTCGGCGCGGAAGACGCGGTCGGTCTGGATGACCTTGAAGGGGTGGGGGAGCTTGTCCTTGTTGGCGGCGTAGAAGCGGCTCAGGGGCAGGGTCAGGTCATAGCGCAGGCCCATATCCGAAAGCTCTTTCGGGTCGCCGGAGTTCAGGGCAGCGGTGAGCTTGTCGCCCCGCTTGAGCACCTTGAAGATGAGGTTCAGGTTGTCGCCGCCGTCGGACTTGTCGAGGTTCTCCATATCCTCCAGCATGGGGGTGGAGATGCGCTCGAAGCCGGATGCGCGGTAAGTCTCGAGGATCTTGCCCTGAATGTAGTCGCGCAGGGTCTGCTCATTGGGCAGAAGGTCGCGCATCCCTTTTAAGGCCTGAGTTTTCATAGTGTATGTCCTCTCTTTATAGCCCTCTCAGTCGCTGACGCGACAGCTCCCCCAAAGGGGGAGCCACTGGCGTGTCGGCAAGGCCTGCGCGGGACGCACAAGCTTACTTGAACCAGAAACGGGAGTGCCCTGCGGTCAGGACACACGACAGCGCAGCATGAGAGATGATTTTTATCGCAAGTCAAGAAATTAGTGCAACAGTCAAACAGCATATTTGCGATATGCAATTCAACGCTGTTGCTGTTGCATTAAAAAGTTGAATTGCTATATAATACCCTTCTAATTATAAAGAATACTGTCTTTTTGTCAATCGAAAAGGACACACTATTCTTTGAGGTGATGCAAAGAATGCAGAAAACAAGACCTTGGGCCATCCTGGCGGCAGGGGCGGCGATACAGGTGCTGACCGGCCTGCCCGCTGCGTGGGGCGTGTTCCAGAAGCCGGTCATGGAGGAATACGGACTCAGTGAGCAGGGGGCGGGCTATGCGTTCGGGGTGCTCATCGCGGCCTTCGGCGTCGGATGCGTCATCGGGGGATTTTTGCAGGACAAGCGGGGGCCTCGCTTTGCGGCCCTCTGGGGGACGGGGCTGCTCTGCGGCGGATTCTTTGGGGCAGCGGCCCTCCCGGCCGGGAAGGGGAGCTTCTTTTTTGGGGTGTTCAGCATCCCGGCGGGCCTCGGCACCGCCTTCCTCTACCCGTCCATCCAGTCCTGCGCCCAGAAGTGGTATCGGGGGCGGAAGGGCCTTGCCACCGGCGTCATCGGGGGCGCGGTGGGCCTGAGCGGTGCCTTCCTCACCGTCTTCGTCCGCACGGCGCTGCGGGGCTTCGGGCCGGTGCAGGGGATACGAGGAGCCTTCTGGGCGCTGGGGGCACTGACCCTGCCGGTCTGCCTTGCGGGGAGCGCCCTCCTCACCGACCCGCCGCCGGAGAAGCCCCGGCCCGGCGGGCAGGGAAAGGAGGACGCCGCACCGTCCCTCGACCTCTCGCCCCGGCAGATGCTGGGCACACACCAGTACTGGCTCTGCGCCGGAGCGGTCTGCTTTTCCACCCCGGCAGTGCTGCTGTTCAGCCCCATCATCCTGAAGCTGGGCATGGAGCGGGGGCTGGACGAGAGCGCCGCCCTCTGGGCCGTGGTGCTGGGCAGCGTGGGCAGCGCGGCCGGGCGGCTGCTGATGCCCCTGCTCAGCGACAAAATTGGTCGGCGGCCGACCGACCTCATCCTCTTCGGCGCGTCGCTGGGGCTTTCGGTGGTGTTCTGGTCAGCCCGGGGATGGGCCGTCGTAGGGGTGTACGCAGGGCTGACCTTCTGCTACTCGGCGCTGGCGGCAGTGCTGCCCGCCCTCTCCACCGACCTGTTCGGTCTGCCCCACGCCGGGGTGAACTATGGCTTTCTGGCGCTGGGACAGAGTGTAGGAAGCCTTTTATTCCCGTTTGTCGCCAATTTCTGGGGCTTTGGGCCGGGGAGGCACGTCCTCGCCATCGCGGGTGCGGCGGCAGGCTTTGCCTGTATCTGGGCCGTCACGCCGGTGCAGCCAGAGCGCCCGAAGAAGCCGAACTGAGAAACGCTCTTTCGAGGAAAAACGAAAATAACAAAAAGATTGCGAAAAATTTGTCAGAAATAGCTTGCAAATTGCGCCGTCGTCCTCTATAATAAAACTGTGCGTGGTAGTACCGGGAGGAGCGCTGAAAAGAGAGCGGCGCAGCCCGGTCAATGCAAGGCGGCAGGGGAGAGAAGCCCCGGCCGTGTGACATCAATTTGTCAAAAGGAGAGTATGATTATGACCTATTCGCAGCAAGTACAGAATATGTGCCCGATCACCAAAGGTCCTAAGCATGGTCCGGCTCCCATCCCCGAGGAGGGCGCATGGGTCAAGGCCTATGAGATCAAGGACATCAGCGGCTACACCCACGGTGTGGGCTGGTGTGCACCTCAGCAGGGTACCTGCAAGCTGTCTCTGAACATCAAGAACGGCGTCATCGAGGAAGCTCTGGTGGAGACCATCGGCTGCTCCGGCATGACCCACTCCGCTGCTATGGCAGGCGAGATCCTGCCCGGCAAGACCATTCTGGAAGCTCTGAACACCGACCTCGTCTGCGACGCCATCAACGTGGCAATGCGCGAGCTGTTCCTCCAGATCGTCTACGGCCGCAGCCAGACCGCTTTCTCTGAGGACGGTCTGCCCATCGGCGCAGGTCTGGATGATCTGGGCAAGGGCCTGCGCTCTATGACCGGCACCATCTTCTCCACCAAGGAGAAGGGCGTCCGCTATCTGGAGCTGACCGAGGGCTATATCAATAAGCTGGCTCTCGATTCCAACGATGAGGTCATCGGCTACCAGTTCGTCAAGCTGGGCAAGATGATGGAGGACATCCGTCACGGCAAGACCCCCAACGAGGCTTACGAGAAGAACGTGGGTACCTACGGCCGCTTCAGCAAGGATCAGGGCGCTGTCAAGTACATCGACCCGCGTGAGGAATAAGAGAGGAGGAACAACTCATGGCAACTTTTGAATCTATGGATCGCCGCATGCCGAAGATCGAGGCATGCCTGAAGGCCAACGGCCTCGAGTCTCTGGACGCCTGCAACGAGATGCTCCTCGCTAAGGGCATCGACTGCGATAAGATCGTCCGCGGTGTGCAGCCCATCTGCTTTGATAACGCTGTCTGGGCCTACACGCTGGGCACCGCCATCGCTGTCAAGCGCGGCCTGACCGATGCTGCCGAGTGTGCAGCCGCCATCGGCGAAGGTCTGGAAGCTTTCACTATCCCCGGCTCTGTCGCTGAGCAGCGTCAGGTCGGTCTGGGCCACGGCAATCTGGGCGCTCGTCTGCTGAGCGAGGACACCACCTGCTTCGCTTTCCTCGCAGGCCACGAGTCCTTCGCCGCTGCTGAGGGTGCCATCGGCATTGCCCGCACCGCAAACAAGGTCCGCAAGACCCCCCTGCGCGTCATCCTGAACGGTCTGGGCAAGGATGCCGCTTACATCATCTCCCGCATCAACGGCTTCACCTATGTGCAGACCGAGTACGACATCCCCACCCAGACCCTGAAGGTCGTCAAGGAGATCCCCTTCTCCGAGGGTGAGCGCGCAGCCGTCAAGTGCTACGGCGCAAACGATGTCATGGAGGGCGTTGCCATCATGAAGAAGGAGGACGTCCAGTGCTCCATCACCGGCAACTCCACCAACCCCGTCCGCTTCCAGCATCTGGTCGCCGGCACCTATAAGAAGTGGGCCAACGAGAACGGCAAGAAGTACTTCTCCGTCGCTTCCGGCGGCGGCACGGGCCGTACCCTGCACCCCGATAACGTCGCAGCCGGCCCCGCCAGCTACGGCCTGACCGACTCGCTGGGCCGCGTCCACGGCGATGCTCAGTTCGCAGGTTCTTCTTCTGTGCCTGCACACGTCGAGATGATGGGCCTCATCGGCATGGGCAACAACCCGATGGTCGGCGCTACCGTCGCCTGCGCTGTCGCTGCTGCACAGGCCAACGCCTGAGCCATTTTCTAAGTTCGGCAGAGGGGGCTGCTTGTAAAAGGGCGGCCCCCTTTTTATGCTGATATATGTTCGCACCAACAAACCACGAAGCAAGCAAGGAAGGAAAAACATGAAGAAAGCTCAGATCAAGAAGAGCGTGTCTGCACTGGCGATGGCGGCTGTCATCGCAGTCAGCCTGTTCGGCTATGGCTGCGGCACGAAGTCTACCTCCGCAGGGGTGTCCGGCGATTTCACCGGCACTGCTAAGGGCATGGGCGGCGACGTTACCGTTACCCTGACGCTGGAAGACGGCAAGATCACCGACTGCATCGCTGAGGGCAAGGATGAGACCCCCGGCATCGGTACGCTGGCACTGGAGCAGCTGCCCGCTCAGATCGCTGAGACCGGCAGCATCGCCGTGGACGGCGTGTCCACTGCGACCATCACCTCTGACGCCATCAAGGAGGCAGCAGCCGCTGCTCTGACTGCCGCCGGCCTGAACGCTGACGACTATAAGATCGAGGTCAAGGCCGACGAGACCAAGGCCGAGGACTCCACCGTTGACGCTGACGTTGTCATCGTGGGTGCAGGCGGCGCAGGCATGACCGCTGCCATCACCGCTGCCGGTGAGGGCAAGAGCGTCGTCATCCTCGAGAGCCAGCCTATGGTGGGCGGCAACTCCGTCCGCGCTACCGGCGGCATGAACGCCGGCAAGACGGTCTATCAGGACGAGAACGAGTTCGGCGAGTCTGCCGGTGTCGAGAAGACCCTGAAGACCGCTGCCGAAAAGTACGCTGACAACGAGACCATCACCGCTCTGGCCAAGACCGTCTCCGAGCAGTGGGCTGCCTATCAGGCCAACCCCACCGGCTACTTCGACTCGGTCGAACTGATGGAGCTGGATACCATGATCGGCGGCAAGGGCATCAACGACCCTGCTCTGGTCGAGACTCTGTGCGCAAACTCTGCTGACGCCATCGACTGGCTGGACGAGCACGGTATCACCCTGCACAACGTCTCCAGCTTCGGCGGCGCATCCGTCAAGCGCATCCATCGCCCCGTGAACGACGAGGGCAAGGTCGTCTCCGTCGGTTCCTACATGATCCCCCTGCTGGAGGAGAACTGTAAGAAGGCTGGCGTTCAGATCCTGCTGAACACCACCGCCAACGAGATCCTGACCGATGCCAACGGCGCTGCCGTGGGCGTCAAGGCCACCGGTTCTACCGGCGAGACCGTCACTGTGAACGCCAAGGCTGTGGTGCTGACCACCGGCGGCTTCGGCGCAAACCTCGATATGGTCGTCAAGTACAAGCCTGAGCTGAAGGGCTTCATGACCACCAACGCCGCTGGCATCCAGGGTCAGGGCATCGAGATGGCAGAGGCCATCGGCGCTGCTACCGTGGACATGGACCAGATCCAGATCCACCCCACCGTTGAGGCCAACACCGCTGCCCTCATCACCGAGGGTCTGCGCGGCGACGGCGCGGTCCTCATCAACGCCGAGGGCAAGCGCTTCATCGACGAGGTCGGCACCCGCGACGTCGTCTCTGCTGCTGAGATCGCTCAGACCGGCAGCTACAGCTGGCTGGTCGTCGATCAGGCGATGGTCGACAACTCCAGCGTCATTCAGGGCTACATCAAGAAGGGCTACACCGTCACCGGTGCTACCTACGAGGAGCTGGCCAAGGCCATGGGCGTCGATGAGGCTGCTCTCGCTGAGACCATGAACAACTGGAACGGCTATGTGGAGGCAAAGAACGACCCCGACTTTGGCCGCACCAGCTTCGCCAACCCCCTGAACACCGCTCCCTACTATGCCATCAAGGTCACTGCCGGCGTCCACCACACCATGGGCGGTCTGAAGATCAACCCCAACACCGAGGTGCTGAACGAGAACGGCGAGGTCATCCCGGGCCTGTTCGCAGCCGGTGAGGTGACTGGCGGCGTCCACGGTGCAAACCGTCTGGGCGGCAACGCTGTGGCCGACTTTACCGTCTTTGGCCGCATCGCCGGTGCTGCTGCCAGCGACTACGCTGCATGAGCATCCGCAAGCAGCCTGAACCGGCCAAAGGCGGAAAGCGCCTGAGCTGGAAGGCGAACCTCCTCTTCGCCGCCGTCGTTCTGGCGGCCGCAGCCCTGCTGTTCTGGCTGCTGCGTCCCCGCAGCAAGGCCGAGCCGCTGGAAGCAGTCGTGGATTTCGGCGACGGCATCACCGAGGTGCTGCCACTGGACAAGGACTACGATTACCTGTACGAGGTGGGCGGCTATGTCGTCCATCTACAGGTGAAAGACGGCGCGGTTGCGTTTCAGGACAGCCAGTGTCCGGACCATGTCTGTGAGCAGTTTGGCTGGCTGAGCGAGGAGGGCGCATGGGCGGCCTGTGTCCCTGCCGGGGTGTATGTGCAGCTGGCTCCGCAGAGCGAGGCCGACACAGCATCCTGACCGGTCAAAAGGAATGAAGACACCCGCAAGACTCTGCAAAGAGCTTTGCGGGTGTCTTTTTTTGCGCAAAAATGACCGGATATTTTGTAAATAATGGGTGAAATGAAATTTGGACGCTTGTGTATTTCGGCAAAATGCGATACACTACCAATAACAGATTTTTTGTGCAAAGGGGATCGTATGCCCGTTTGCCTACCATAGGAGGAAAAGCATGATCTGGAAAAAGAAAAAGGATGCAGCAAACCAGTCCGCTGGGGAGGCGTCGGAGGCAAAGACCTCGTCCGGCGCAGCCGCATTCGCCAAGAAAAACTGGAAATGGCTTGCCCCGCTGGCTGTCGTGCTGGTGGTGGCCGTCGTGCTGGTCGTGGGCGGCGGCAGCAGGGGCGCTGCGAGCCGTGATGTGACCTACACTGAGACGACCCCCACCCGTCAGGATGTCTCCAACTCCCTGAGCGGCACCGGCACCCTGAACCCGGCCAATACCTATACCGTCAAGTCGCTGGTGGACGGCAAGATCCTCACCAGCAATATTGAGGAGGGCGACAAGGTGGGGGAGGGCGATGTGCTCTACACCATCGACAGCTCGGACGCTTCCACCAATCTGGAAAAGGCCAGCATCGCCCTGCAGCAGGCCCAGCGCAGCTACGACAAGACCGTAGACCGCCAGTTCGTCCACGCTGAGGTGGACGGCACCGTCAGCAGCCTCAAGGTCGCCAAGGGCGACGAGGTGAGCAGCGGTCAGGAGGTGGCGGTCATCCGCGACAGCTCCAAGATGATGCTGAGCCTGCAGTTCCCCGCAGCCGACGCCGCCAACTTCTCGGTGGGGCAGAGCGCCGACGTGGTGCTGGACGGCACCTTCGAGAGCCTGAAGGGCACCATCACCGCCGTCACCGGCACCGATGAGCTGAGCACCGGAAACCTGCTGGTGCGCACCGTCACCATCCGCGTCAACAATGCAGGCGGTCTGACCACCGCACAGGCAGCGACTGCCAACGTCAACGGTGTCAGCTCCATCGCCTCCGCGACCTTTGCCTATCAGGCAGAGCGCACCCTGACCGCTCCCGCTGCCGGTACGGTCTCCTCCATCAATGTGCAGGAGGGCGACGACGTCACCAAGGGTGACATCCTCATCGAGCTGTCGGGCGACGACCTGACCGAATCCATCCAGTCTGCTTCTGAGACCCTGCGCAGCGCCGAGATCTCGATGCAGAACCAGCAGGATACCATGTCCAACTACATCATCACCTCGCCCATCAGCGGCACCATCATTGAGAAGGACGCACAGCAGGGCGAGGCCCTTACCTCCGGCAGCACCCTCTGCGTCATCTATGACCTGAACTATCTGGAAATGGTCATCAACGTGGACGAGCTGCAGATCAGCTCCCTCTCCGTGGGCCAGAAGGTCCAGCTGACCGCCGACGCCGTCACCGACAAGACCTATGTGGGCACCGTGACCCGCGTGTCCATGAAGGGCAGCTCCAGCGGCGGCACCACCACCTACCCCATCACCATCCGCATCGATGAGACCGACGGCCTGCGCCCCGGCATGAACGCCAACGCAGAGATCGTCGTGGCAGAGGCCAGCAACGCCCTCGTTGTGCCCAACGCCGCTGTCATCCGCGGCGGCTATGTGCTGGTGACGAAAAAATCGCCCAGCGCGGCCAACGCTGTGGAGGACATGGACGCTCCGGAGGGCTATGTCTACGTCAAGGTCGAGACCGGCGTCAGCGACGACAGCTACACCCAGATCAAGAGCGGTCTGCAGGAGGACGACACGGTGGCCTACGATACCAGCTCTGTGTCGGATGACTATTACAGCGACAGCGACAGTATCTGGTAAGGAGGTGGCCCATGAGCGCTCTTATCGAATTTGATCAGGTGTGTAAGTATTATCAGATGGGCGACACGCTGGTGAAGGCTGCCGACCACATCTCGATGAAGATCGAGAAGGGGGAGTTCGTGGCTATCGTGGGCCAGTCCGGCTCGGGCAAGTCCACCTGCATGAACATCATCGGCTGTCTGGATGTGCCCACCCACGGCGTCTACCGGCTCAATGGCCGGGACGTGGGCAAGATGAACCGGGACGAGCTGGCAGATGTCCGCAACGAGATGCTGGGCTTCATCTTCCAGCAGTACAACCTTCTGCCCCGGCTGAACCTTCTGGAAAACGTGGAGGTGCCGCTGGTCTACGCCAACATCTCCCGCGCCGAGCGCCACAAGCTGGCCAAGGAGGTGCTGGAAAAGGTGGGACTGGGCGACAAGCTCAAGAACCTGCCCAACCAGCTCTCCGGCGGCCAGCAGCAGCGCGTTTCCATCGCCCGTGCTCTGGTGCGCAACCCGGCGGTCATCCTTGCCGACGAGCCGACCGGTGCTCTGGACTCCCACACCGGCCGCGAGGTCATCGGGATGCTTCAGCAGCTCCATAAAGAGGGCCATACCGTGGTGCTCATCACCCACGACAATTCCATCGCCGTGCAGGCGGAGCGAATCATCCGTCTGGAGGACGGACAGGTGGTGTATGACGGTGACGCCCACGCGCCCGAGGCCATCGTGCAGCCCACCATGTCCGCCGAACCGGCACAGGAGGCAACCAAATGATCCTTGAGACTTTCCGTCAGGCGCTGCAAAACGTCTGGAGCAATAAGCTGCGCACCTTCCTGACCATGCTGGGCATCATCATCGGCGTTATGGCGGTCATCGTCATCGTCGGTCTGGGCAACGGCATGACCAGAAGTATGCGGGACAGCTTTTCCGCAATGGGCACCAGCACCCTCTCCATCCAGATATGGGGCTATGGTTCCCGCACTGCGACGGTGGATGATCTGTACAACATCGTCAAAAAGAACCCCGAACTGCTTTCCTCCATCTCGCCGGAGCTGGATTTCAGCGACAACACCCCCAAGGTGGGCACGACGCGCTACCGTTACGGTACGGTGTACGGCGTGGATGAGAACTATATCGAGTCGAAGGGCTACACCCTCGCCAAGGGTCGGAACATCCAGTATATGGACATCGCAGACAACAAGCAGATCTGCGTCATCGGCGATTACATCAACCGTACGGCCTACGGCGGCAATGCGGTGGGCCAGACCATCAAGCTCGGCGCGTACAAGTTCCGCATCGTGGGCGTGCTGAAAGCCAAGATCTCCAATCCCGACCAGCAGGAGGGCAGCGACGACGATGCCGTCTACCTGCCCTACACCACGGCCATGCGCCTTTCCAACGAAAGCTCGCCGGACTCCTACTCCGCCATCATGGTGGACGAGAGTCAGGCCAACGAGGCCAAGGCTGCGGTGGAGCAGGGGCTGTATGACATCTTCAAGAGCGACAGTGCCTACTATGTCTACAGCGCCAGCGAGTGGCTGGAAGAGATGAACAAGATGATCAACATGGTCATCGTCATCCTCACCGGCATCGCCAGCATCTCGCTGCTGGTGGGCGGCATCGGCATCATGAACATCATGCTGGTGTCTGTCACCGAGCGCACCCGCGAGATCGGCATCCGGAAGGCGCTGGGCGCACAGGAGAGCACCATCCTGACCCAGTTCGTCGTGGAGGCCGGCGTCACGTCGGCGCTGGGCGGCTGCTTCGGCATCGTGCTGGGCTACATCGTCTCGGCCATCATCAACCAGATCCTTCCGTTCGTCCTGACGGACATCACCCTGAACGTCACCCCCTCGGCGGACGCAGCGGCCATCGCCGTGGGCATCTCCTGCGGCATCGGCGTTCTGTTCGGCTTCCTGCCTGCCCGCCGTGCCGCCCGCCTGAACCCCATCGAGGCGTTGAGGTATGACTAACCTCTCGGGAATGCTTCTGGCTCTCCCTTTGGGAGAGCTGTCACCGAAGGTGACTGAGAGGGCAAGGATGATCCTCCTTTGTCAGGCGGCTTGCCCTCTCCGTCTCGCATTCGCTCGCCACCTCTCCCAAAGGGAGAGGCGATGGCGTTGATTCTATAAGGAGTTTACCATGAAAAAAAGATTCCTCGCATTCCTGCTGGCCGTCTGCGTGGCGGTTTCCATGCTGGTGCTGCCCGCCTCGGCGGTCGGCTCCAACGCGGCAGTCCAGACGGCGACGGCGCTGGGCGGTCTGACCGCAGAGCAGTCCGCTTCTCTGGGCGCGCCCCTCACCCGTGGGCAGGCGGCCCGTCTCCTGACGGCTTTCTCGGCCTACCGCGACACCGCTGCAGCACAGGGCCGCACCGGCCGTCTGTACAGCGATGTGGACAGTGATTCGCCCTACGCCGTCTACATCCGCACTGCCGTCCAGAACGGCTGGATGACCGGCTACTCCGATGGCAGCTTCCGCCCGGACAATGCCGTTACGCTGGAGGAGGCCTGCACCATGGCCCTCCGCCTGCTGGGCTACGATGTGGCGAGCCTCGGCGGCACCTTCCCCTCGGCCCAGCTCAATAAGGCAAGAGCACTGGGCCTGCGCAATGACATCAGCGCCCGTCAGGGCGAGGTGCTGACCCTCGAGCAGGGCACCGTGCTCTTCTACAATGCCCTCACTGCCATGAACGGCAGCGGTCAGGTCTACGCCTCCACGCTGGGCTTTGCGGTGAGCAACGGTCAGGTGGACATCTCCTCCGTCCTGCTGGACAACGTCAAAGGCCCCTTCGTGGCCGATGCGGCCACGGCCCTGCCCTTTGCCCCGGCGGCCATCTACCGCAACGACGAAGTCACCACCTCTGCGGCCCTCTCGCCCTATGATGTCTACTATTATAATGAGAGCGCCCGCACCCTGTGGATCTACAATAAGCGTGCCGCGGGCCGTGTGACGGCGGTCTCGCCCTCGGCCAGCGCCCCGACCTCTGTGACTGTGGCCGGGGTCAGCTACACCATCGCCTCGCCCTCCGTGGCCTACCAGCTGTCCTCCCTGTCCGGCGGCGGAGTGGGTCAGGTGGTCACGCTGCTGCTGGGCATGAACGACGCCGCAGTCTCCGTCCTCACCGGAGATGAGGCCGACGCCGTCTTTTACGGCGTGGTGCAGTCCTCATCCCGCACCCTCGTGGAAACCAACAGCGCCGAAGTGCAGCAGGCCGTCTCCATCATGTGCACCGACGGCACGGCCCGCACCGTCAACGTAAACAATAAGCTCAATTTCCCGGCGGGCAAGCTGGTGGAGGTCCGCGTGGACGAGGGCGGAGAGAGCGTTAAGTCCATCTCGCCCCGCCCGGTCAGCGGCACCATCCGCGCCGACGGCACCGCGCTGGGCGACACCCCGTTTGCAGACAACGTGCAGATCCTTGATACGACGTCGGAGGGTGTGGCTGGGGCAGTTCGCCCCAGCCGCCTATCGGGGGTAACGCTGAGTGAGAACGACGTCCGCTACTACACCACCAACGCCGCCGGTGAGATCGACCGGGTCATCCTCAACGATGTGACCGGCGACCTGTGGGAGTATGCCGCGCTGGATTCCGTCCGCCGCCTGACGGACGAAGCCGCCAAGAAGATCGACAAGAAGATCAGCGAGAAGGCGCAGGACGCCGCAAAGGAGGCCGCAGGCCTCCCCACGACGACAACGATCACCACCACGGTGAAGAAGACCGACGAGGAGACCTTTCAGGACGTGAAGAACATTCTGGTGCCCAGCACCAGCGATGTGCTCTACGGCCTCATCGACGGCAGCATCGTCAGCTCTACCTGGAACACCCTCACCGGCAAGACGGACCAGCTCTTCAGCTATGTGCTCCGCCGCACCGGCGACAGTGTGGGCGGCACGCTGGGCGATTTCCTCAACTATCTGGGCGAGGGCGCCACCTACGTCTGCTACACCGGCGGCAAGCAGGTGGCCTACAGCACCGCCACCAAGTACCCCATTATCGCAGGCGGCATCGCCATCGGCCGTTCTGCCGACGGCAAGGCCATCAACCGGATGCTCCAGCTCTCGCCGGTGGTCATCGACAGGCTGGGCGCGGCTTCGGTCATGAGCGGGGACAAGCGGTATGAGACCGCCGACGATATGCAGGTCTATCTGTGGTCGAACGGCCAGTATTTCGCCACCTCGCTGCCCAAGGTCAACACCGAGGACTACAAGCTCATCGGCTGGTACGACAACTTCGGCTGCGCAGGCGGAAAGAAGATCCGCATCCTCGTGGCCGTCAAGACGAACTGAGATCTTCCCTGAAAGAACAAAGCAGCAGCCTCACCGAACGCAGAGTGAGGCTGCTGCTTTTGTGTTTAGCTGTTAGACTGGGGGCGCGGCAGAAAAAGGGCCTTCCGATTTGCCACCGGCCCGGTTTCGTGTTACAATAAAAACCAGAGAAATTGCGGGAAAAGGAGGTGCGGCAATGATACGCATCGCTCTGGTGGAGGACGAGGCAGAGGTGCGGGCGCAGCTGCAAGGCTATGTGCAGCGGCACACCCGGCAGTATGGCACCGAGTTTGCTGTGACGGAGTTCGCCGACGGGATGGAGCTGCTGGATGATTACCGCCCGGTGTACGATGTCCTGTTTCTGGACGTGGAGATGAAGCATCTGGATGGGATGGAGACAGCCCGGCGGGTGCGGGAGCTGGACAAGGACGTCATCATCGTCTTCATCACGAATATGGCCCAGTACGCCATCGGCGGGTACGCGGTGGGTGCGCTGGACTATGTGCTCAAACCGGTGCCCTACTTTGCCTTTTCGCAGCAGCTCCGGAAGGTGGAGGAGCAGCTGCGCCGCCGGGTGCGGCACTATCTGGCCCTGCCGGTGGAGGGCGGGCTTCGGCGGTTGGACTCCTCCCTCATCTATTATCTGGAAAGCGAGGGCCACCGCGTCCACTTCTACACCGAGGAGGGGGACTTCGCGGCGGCGGGCACTCTGAAAGCCTTCGAGGAGAAGCTGGCTGAGCGGCCCTTTGCCCGTTGCAACAGCGGCTACCTCGTCAATCTGGCGCAGGTGAAGGGGGTGCAGCAGGGGATGGTGCAGGTAGGACCTTATGAATTGCAGCTGAGCCGGCCCCGGCGGAAGGCTTTCCTCGCGGCGCTGGCCGACCACATCGGAGGTGGAGGCGCATGACGGCGCTGCCCAGTATCCCGCGCCTCTACACGGCGCTGGCCGAGTGTCTGGCCGTGGGCATCTACGCCCTGCCGCTGGGCCTCCGCTTCGGCCCGAAAGCCACCTTCGCCGTCAGCGCGGCATGGGCGCTGGTCCTCTGCGCTTTTTTGCAGGCCACGGGCAGCGTCCCGCTGGCGTGGTGGATCCCCTGCATGGCGGCGGCGGTGGCGATGCAGTACCTTTACCTCTGGCTCACCCGCACCATCTCGCTGCTGGAGGCCGGGTATGTCTGCGCCCGGGCCTTTGTTCTGGCCGAGCTGGCCGCCAGCGCCGAGTGGCAGCTGCACTGTTTCCTCTGGCCCCAGCGCAGCGGGGCCGATGGCCTGTCGCTGGCGCTGCTGGCGGTGGTCTACAGCGGGGTCTTTGGCTGCATCTGGCTGCTGGAGCACAAGCACGCCAGCCCCAAGGGCCGCATCGTCATCAGCGGAAAAGCGGCCCTCGTGGCCGTCGTCATGGCGGCGATGGTCTTCGCGGTGAGCAACCTGCTCTTCTTGGGCGACCGCGAGGTGGACATGAGCGTCTACTACATCCGCACGCTGGTGGACATCTGCGGCGTCCTCATCCTGACCGTCCAGCACGAGCAGCTGCGGGAGGCGGCCCTCCACAGCGAGCTTGCGGCGATGGACGAGGTGCTCCACCGCCAGTATGAGCAGTACAAGCGGAGCAAAGAGGGCATCCGGCTCATCAACAGCCGCTACCATGAGTTGAAAATTCAGATCGCAGACATCCGTGCCGAGCGCGACCGGGCCAAGCAGGACGCCGCGCTGGCCCGGATGGAAAGCGGCATCCGCCGGTATGAGGCCGAGAACAAGACCGGCAATCCGGTGCTGGACACCCTGCTCACCGCAAAGAGCATGGACTGCCAGCAGCGGGGCATCAACATGACCAGCGTGGCCGATGGCAGTAAGCTGGGGTTCCTGACGACCCGGGAGCTGTGCACCCTCGTGGGCGCGCCGCTGGACAACGCCATCGAGTGTGTCACGGCAGAGCCGGACCCCGAAAAGCGGCTGCTGCGGGTGGCCGTCTATGACCAGAGCGGCTGTGTGATGCTCCGCTTCGAGAATTACTGCGCCCAGCCCGTGGAACTGGGCGCAGACGGCCTGCCCCGCCACAACACCCACGGCGGCTACGACCTGCGGGGCGTGCAGGCGGCAGCGCAGGACCACGACGGCACCATGACCCTTCACTGGGCCGACGGCTGGTTCACGCTGCGGATCCTGCTGCCGATTCCGGAATAAAGAAAAACCTCTCCGGCATTGCTTCGCAATGCCGGAGAGGTTTTTTCTGTTTTGCACAATAAAACCGGGCCTGTATTTGTGGATAAGCACAATAAAATTTGAAACCAAAATGAAACTTCTGCAAAATATGCCTCGGAAATGACAGGTTGTGAAAATCTTTGTAAATTTTCATTGAATTCCTTTATAATGGATGCCGACAGTCCGGGAGCTGTGCCCGGGAAATATGAATTCAGAATAAGGAGGAAGAATTATGTTGTCCGTCAATATGGATGATGTAATGCAGGTAGTTTCCAACATCCAGAACTACCTGATCGCCTTCGGCGTCGTGGTCGTGGTCGCACTCGTTGCGATGTTTGCGGCCAAGAAGCTGCCGAAAGCTAAGAAGAAGATGGTCCGTGCGCAGTCTGGTGTCGCCATTCTGCTGGCACTGGTCATCGTTGTCAACCTCATCTGCATCGGCCCCATGTCCACCATGCTGGATCTGGTCTCCGGTGAAGGCTCCATCAGCGAGGAGACCTCCGCAGAGGCGACCGAGCTGGTGAACGAGATCACGCAGGAGGGCATCGTTCTGGCACAGAACGATGACAACATCCTGCCTGTGGCCTCCGGCTCCAAGCTGAACGTCTTTGGCTGGGCCTCCACCAGCCCCTGCTACGGTGGCACCGGCTCCGGCGCACTGAACGACGCCTATCCCGTCACCGACCTGCTGACCGGCCTGCACGATGCGGGCATCGAGACCAACGACGAGCTGAGCAAGTTCTACACTGACTACTGCGCTACCCGTCCCAGCGTCGGCATGGCACAGCAGGACTGGACCCTGCCCGAGCCGAACGTCAGCCTGTACACCGACGAGATGATGGCAAATGCCAAGGAATACTCTGACACCGCCATGGTGGTCATCACCCGCGTCGGCGGCGAGGGCGCAGACCTTCCCACCGATATGGCTGCTGTCGTGGACGGCAGCTGGGTCCGCCGTGTGGCAGACTACCGCGGCTCTCAGCGCGGCGCTGGCTATTACAACGGCTCTTATGACGACAGCCTGAACGAGGGCAACGACTGGGATGCGGGCGACCACTTCCTGCAGCTGTCCAACCGCGAGGAAGAGCTGATCGATCTGGTCACTTCCAACTTCGACAATGTCATCGTCGTCTACAACGGCGCAAACGCCTTCGAGATGGGCTGGGTCAAGGATTATCCCCAGATCAAGGGCGTTCTGCTCTGCCCCGGCACCGGCCAGTCCGGCTTTGAGGGCTTTGGCCGCGTGGTCGCCGGTGAGGTCAACCCCTCCGGCCGCACCGCAGACACCTATGTCACCGACCTGACCGCCTCTCCGTGGTGGAACAACTTCGGCGACTTCAAGTACACCAACGCTTCCGAGTTCAACTCCAATGCAAGTATGTTCGACCCCGAGGGCACCACTCCCTCCTTCGTCAACTACGTCGAGGGCATCTATGTCGGCTACAAGTTCTATGAGACGGCTGCCGATGAGGGCCTCATCGACTACGACAAGGAAGTGGTCTATCCCTTCGGCTACGGCCTGAGCTACACCACCTTCACCCAGAAGATGAGCGACATCACCAACGATGGCGCAGACCTGAAGTTCTCCGTCACTGTCACCAACACCGGCTCTGTTGCCGGCAAGGATGTCGTCGAGATCTACAGCGATCCTCCGTATACCAACGGCGGCATCGAGAAGGCCTCCGCAAACCTGCTGGACTTCGCCAAGACCGGCGAGCTGGCTCCCGGCGAGAGCGAGACCATCGACTTCACCATCCCGGTGGAGGAGCTGGCTTCCTACGATTACCAGAACAACGGCTGCTATGTGCTGGAGGCTGGCGACTACGTCATCAGCACCAACGCAGACTCCCACACCGCTCTGGACTCCAAGACCTGCACTGTCGCTTCGGACATCGTCTACAACGAGTCCAACAAGCGCGGGAGCGATGAGGTCGTGGCCACCAACCAGTTCGATTTCGCTGAGGGCGAGATCACCTATCTGTCCCGTGCAGACGGCTTCGCAAACTACGATGAAGCCACTGCCGCTCCTGCCACCTACGAGATGAGCGACGAGGTCAAGGCTGGCTTCGAGAACTGCTTCACCTACACCGAGTCCGGCTACGAGAAGGACGAGGACCCCAATGCAGAGGACATTACCACCGGCGCAAAGAACGGCCTCAAGCTGGCTGACCTGCGCGGCGTGGATTACAACGACTCCAAGTGGGATGACCTGCTGGACGAGATGAGCATCGACGACCTGCAGCAGACCATCGGCTTCGGCGGCTATCAGACCGCAGCGGTGGACAGCGTCGGCAAGGTGCGCACCAACGACTGCGATGGCCCCGCCTCCATCAACAACAACTTCACCGGCGTCGGCTCGGTCGGCTTCCCGGCTGCTACCCTCATCGGCATGACCTGGAGCAAGGATCTGGCCCATGACTTCGGCGACAGCATCGGCAAGATGGCCAACGAGATGAACACCTCCGGCTGGTACGGCCCGGCCATGAACATCCACCGCACCGCATTCTCCGGCCGCAATTTCGAGTATTACTCGGAGGACGGCGTCCTGTCCGGCGCAATGGCTGCAAGTGCCATCGCAGGCGCACAGGAGCACGGCGTCTACGCTTACATGAAGCACTTTGCCCTGAACGATCAGGAGGGCAACCGCAACTGCATGGCGGCCACCTGGTCCAACGAGCAGGCCATCCGTGAGATCTACCTCAAGCCCTTCGAGATGTCGGTCAAGGATGCAGACTGCCACGCAGTCATGTCCTCTTTCAACTACATCGGCAATCGCTGGGCCGGCGGCTGCTCTGAGCTGCTGCAGAACGTCCTGCGCGGCGAGTGGGGCTTCCTCGGCTTCGTCGAGACCGACTACTTCGGCGTCTACGGCTACATGACCGCCGATCAGGCTGTCCGCAACGGCGGCGACCTGATGCTCTGCACCACGGGCAACGATTACAACAACGTGACCGTTCTGACCAACAGCAGCAAGCAGGCCATGCGCACCGCTGCCAAGAACATCCTCTACACCGTGGTCAACAGCCGCGCTTACGATGAGGAGAACCTGAACCCCGGTATGGCAAAGTGGAAGATCGTCCTGATCGGTGCAGACGTCGTCGCCGCACTGCTCATCGTGGGTCTGGAGTACACCGCCATCAAGAACTACAAAAAGCGCAAGGAAGAGGAAGAAGTCTAAGACGTAAGCACTCTCCGTGCAGCACCTGAACAAAACCGATGGCAAAGGCCCGCTGCAGCGAACAGCGGGCCTTTGCCCCGCTCAGGGATCAATGAGGAAAATGCGATGAAGCACACTGACATCATCCGGAAACTGAACCTAGAACAGAAATGTGCCCTGCTCTCGGGCGAGACGGTCTTTACCACCCGTGCCCTGCCCGGCAAGGGCATCCCGTCCATTACCCTGTCGGACGGCCCCAACGGCGTCCGCAAGCAGGCGGGGGCGGCCGACCATCTGGGCCTGAACCCCAGCGTCCCGGCCACCTGCTTCCCGACCTCCTCCGCCACGGCGTGCAGCTGGGACGAGGCCCTCGGCGAGGCTGTGGGCGAGGCGATGGGCGAGGAGGCCGCCGCACAGGAGGTGGCTGTCCTCCTCGGCCCCGGCCTGAACATCCAGCGCAGCCCCCTCTGCGGCCGTGACTTCGAGTATTTTTCGGAGGACCCCATCCTTGCGGGCAAAATGGCTGCGGCCTATGTGCGGGGCATCCAGAAAAAAGGCATCGCGGCCTGCCCCAAGCACTTCGCGGTCAACAGTCAGGAGCTGCGCCGGATGGCCTCCGACTCGGTGGTGGACGAGCGCACCCTGCGGGAGCTGTACCTGACCGGCTTCGAGATCGTGGTCAAGGAGGCCCGGCCCAAGACCATCATGACCTCCTACAACCTCATCAACGGCACCTACGCCAACGAGAACGCCCATCTCCTGCAGGACATCCTGCGGAAGGACTGGGGCTTCGATGGGGCGGTCGTCACCGACTGGGGCGGCTCCAACGACCACGCCCTCGGCGTGAAGAACGGCTCCACCCTCGAGATGCCCTGCCCCGGCGGCGACTCCATCCGGGAGCTGATGAAGGCCGTGAAGAACGGCAAAGTCACCGAGGCCGACCTCGACGCCCGCCTCGACGAGCTGCTGGAGCTGGTGCTCTCCACCCACGCGGCAGTGGAGAAAGCCCCCCGCACCTTTGACGCGGCTGCCCACCACGCACTGGCCCGCCGCGCCGCCGCCGAGAGCATCGTCCTGCTCAAGAACGAGGACGGCATCCTGCCCCTGAAGGCGGGCGAAAAGCTGGCCGTCATCGGCGACTTTGCCCAGACGCCCCGCTATCAGGGCGCAGGCTCCAGCGCCGTCAATGCGCTTCAGGTAGATGCTCTGCTGGACTGCATCAAAGCCGACGACAGCGGCATCTCCTTCGTGGGCTACGCCTCCGGCTTCGACCGTCAGGGAGCCGCAGACCCCAAAAAGCAGGAGGAGGCCGTCTCCCTCGCAAAGCAGGCCGACACCGTCCTGCTCTGCCTCGGCCTCGATGAGCTGCGGGAGAGCGAGGGCCTTGACCGCGCCGATATGGCGCTGGCCGAGAACCAGCAGCAGCTTCTGGACGCAGTGGCCGCCGTCAACCCGAATGTCGTCGTCCTGCTGAGCGCCGGTGCGCCGGTGGAGACCCCGTGGGTGGGCCGGTGCAAGGCGCTGGTCTACGGCGCGCTGGGCGGACAGGCGGGTGCCGGTGCGGCAGCGGACATCCTCACCGGAAAGCTCTGCCCCTGCGGCAAGCTGTCCCAGACGTGGGCAAAGGCCCACGACGACACCCCCGCCAAGGCAAACTTCGGCGGCGAGGGCCGGAACGTGGAGTACCGCGAGGGCCTGTATGTGGGCTACCGCTACTATCAGACCGCCGGTGTGAAGCCTGCCTTCCCCTTCGGCTACGGCCTGAGCTACACCACCTTCGAATACAGCGGCCTCAAGGCCGACGAAACGGGCGTGACCCTCACCGTCACCAACACCGGCAGCACCGCCGGTGCCGAGATCGTCCAGCTCTACGTCGCAAAGCCGGATGCGAAGGTCTTCCGCCCCGAGCAGGAGCTGAAGGGCTTTGCAAAGGTCTCTCTCGCCCCCGGCGAGAGCAAGACCGTGGCCATCGCGCTGGACGATAAGGCGTTCCGCTACTGGAACGTCAAGACCAACGCATGGGAGGTCGAGGGCGGCAGCTACCAGCTCCGGGTGGGCGCGTCCAGCGTGGACATCCGCCTGACGGCAGACATCACCGTCAAGGGCACCAATGCCCCCGACCCCTACGCGGGCCTGAGCCTGACCCACTACGTCTCCGGTCAGATCACCTATGTGACCGACGCCGAGTTCGAGGCCCTGCTGGGCCATCCCATCCCGGAGGACGTCGTCCGCATCGACCGGAACATGACGCTGGGCGAGATGGATCATGGCCGCAGCCCGCTGGGCTGGCTGGCCCAGAAGGTGCTGCGCAGCCGTCTCGACGCCAGCTTTGCAAAGGGCAAGCCCGACCTGAACACCGTCTTCCAGTACAATATGCCCCTCCGTGCGCTGGCCAAGATGACCAACGGCATGGTCAGCATGGGGATGGTGGACGGCCTCGTCTGGGAGCTGAAGGGCTTCTGGCTGGTGGGCATCGTCCGGGTCATCTACGAATTTATCAAGAACGCCATCCTGAACGCCCAGCTGGAAAAGCGGCTGCGTCAGGGCTGAGAAGGAGGAACGACCGTGAATTTCTGGAATACTTTTGCCCAGAAGCATCCGGCTGCGGCCAAATGGGTGCGGGAGGGCGGACTGTTCGTTATCGTGTCCAACCTCATCACCGTGTTCAAGTACCTGCTGCTGCAATTTCTGCCCAAAGCTTTTGCCGGTCTGCCGGTGGTGGACTTCGGCTGGCCGGGCATCGACATCACCCTCTTCGGGGAGACCTTCAAGTGGAACATCCTCGGCTACGATGCGGCCCACGGCGGCCTGCCCTACTTCTGCGCCTACATGGTGGCCATGATCATCGGCGAGTGCATCAATTTCCCCATCCAGCGCAGCCTCGTCTTCCGCAGCAAGGGCAATCTGGCAAAACAGATCGGCTGGTACCTGCTGGCCTTCTGTCTCATCACCTGCATCGTCAACTCCATCAACTGCATCTGGGTGGCGGTGGCCGGTCTGCTGGTGCCCGACTTCATCTACAACATCGGCACCACCGTGCTCAACGGCGGCATCTCGATGGTGATCTTCTTCTTCGTGAACAAGATCATCTTCCCCGAGGGCGAGGCCGCAAAATAAGCTGACATCCTCTCTATTTTCATCATTTTCTTCATCCAAACCAACAGGCCGTCCCCTGAAAAGGGGGCGGCCTATTGGCATATTGGGCGATTTTGGACGCTGGAAAGGACGAATTTTCGGTCATAGGGGAAGAATCTGTCGGAGAGGGTTGCACTTTGCTGCTTTAGTGTGGTAAAATCGTGCCATGCTTTTCGTGCCATGCTTTTATAGAGAAAGCAGCAAAGGGGGAAATGTATATGAGTGAGATCTGTATCATCGTCACCATCATCGTTTATCTTGCGGCCATGCTGCTGGTGGGCTTCGCCTACAGCAAGACCAACAACGACAGCGCCGACTTCTACCTCGGCGGGCGGAAGATGGGCCCGCTGGTCACGGCCATGAGCGCCGAGGCCAGCGATATGTCCAGCTGGCTTCTGATGGGTATGCCGGGTCTGGCCTACCTGAGCGGCATCGCCTCGCCGGGCTGGACGGCCATCGGCCTTGCGCTGGGCACATGGCTCAACTGGCTCATCGTGGCCCGGCGTCTGCGCCGCTACTCGGCCAACCTCGACGCCATCACCGTGCCGCAGTTCTTGTCGCTCCGCTTCCATGACCAGCGCAACCTGCTGAACGCTTTGGGCGCGGTCATCATCATCGTCTTTTTCGTGCCCTACACAGCTTCGGGATTTGCGGCCTGCGGCAAGCTGTTCCACAGCCTTTTCGGGGTGGACTACATGGCCGCCATGCTGGTGTCGGCCCTCGTCATCGTGGGCTATACCATTCTGGGCGGCTTCCGGGCCGTCACCACCACCGACCTCATCCAGTCGGTGGTCATGTCGCTGGCCCTCGTGGCGGTTCTGGGCTATGGCATCGTCGTGGCCGGAGGCTGGGGCGCTGTGGTGGAGAACGCCCAGAGCCTTTCCGGCTACCTGACCATGACCGCCAGCCACGACGCCGTGACCGGCGGGGCGACGTCCTACAGCCTGCTGGACATCGTCTCCACGATGGCGTGGGGCCTCGGCTACTTTGGAATGCCCCATATCCTGCTCCGCTTCATGGCCATCGAGGATGAGAAGAAGCTGGTGCTCAGCCGCCGCATTGCGACCGTCTGGGTGGTCATCGCCATGGCAGCATCCATCCTCATCGGCATGGTGGGCCTCGGCATGACCAAGGCCGGTGCGCTGGAATTCCTCAGCGGCTCCACCAGTGAGACCCTCATCGTCCGCGTCGCCAGCCTCATCAGCCAGCACGGCGTACTGGCGGCCATTCTGGCCGGACTCATCCTTGCAGGCATCCTCGCGGCCACCATGTCCACGGCGGACAGCCAGATGCTGGCCGCTGCGTCCAGCGTGTCCCAGAACATCCTGCAGGAGTTCGCCCACCTCAAGCTGAGCGAGAAGCAGAGCCTCTTCGCCGCCCGCCTGACCATCGTCTGCGTCAGCGTGGTGGGCGTGGTGCTGGCCCGCGACCCCAACTCCAGCGTCTTCGGCATCGTCAGCTTCGCGTGGGCCGGATTCGGCGGCGCCTTCGGCGCGGTCGTCCTCTGCGCTCTGTTCTGGAAGCGCTGCAACTGGCAGGGCGCGTTGGCCGGTATGCTCTCCGGCGGCCTGATGGTCTTTGTCTGGAAGTACCTCGTCAGCCCGCTGGGCGGCGTCTTCGGCATCTATGAGCTGCTGCCCGCCTTCCTCGTCTCGCTGGCTGTCTGCGTGGTGGTCAGCCTTGTGACCCCGGCCCCGGAGGCCGACATCCTCGCCGAGTTCGATGCGGCAAAATAACCGGTAAAAACAAGAGGAGGGCCTGTGCTGAAACCCGGCACAGGCCCTCCTTTTTATGCTTGTGTGACGCTTCCGTGCTCCACCCGGTATACCTTGTCAAACTGATTCATGAACGCCCCCGAGACATCGTGGGTGATGGCCACCACCATGCAGGGGAGGGCGAGCAGATTTTCCATGACTTGACCGCTGGTGTCAGGGTCGAGGCTGGCGGTGATCTCATCGGCGATGATGAGGTCGTACCGGCGAAGCGCTAGCCGTGCAATGCCGATGCGCTGGCGCTGCCCGCCCGAGAGATTCTTGCCGTTCTCGCTGATGAGGGTGTCGAGGCCGTCGGGCAGGGTGCTCACCCAGTCGGTGAGGCCCGCCGTCCCGATGGCGTGGGAAAGCTGAGCCTCGGGGAAGTCCGCGCCGAGGCAGATGTTGCTGCGGAGGGTGTCATTGAAGAGATAGGTTGTCTGGGCAATGTATCCTACCCGCTGGTAGAGGCTCTGACGGTCGATGTCCCGTAGCTGCTGGCCGTTGAAGAGGATGCTGCCGGTATAGTCTGGGTAGTACTGGAACAGCAGCTTTGCCAGTGTAGACTTGCCGCAGCCGCTTTCGCCCACGAGGACGGCCTTTTCCTGCCCGGAGACCGTCAGCCGGACGCCGCGCAGCACCGGTGCAGCGGCTCCGGGGTAGGCAAAGCCGGTGTCCTTGCACTCGATGTGCTCAAGCTTGCCGATGGCCCGGCCCGCAGAGATTTCTTCCGGGCCGGACATGGCTGCTTCCAGCCGCTGACGAATGCCCTTCGAGGACTTGACCTTGGCCCAGCACTGGGCGATTTGATTACAGGGCGTGATGACGAAGTTCGCCATGCTGGCGGCGGTGGAGACGGTGCCCATCGTCAGCCTCCCGTCGAAAGCGAGAAAAAGGCCCACCAGCATGACGATGGGGAAGATGAGGTTGCTGATGAGAGAGGTGTTGACCACCATGGCGTTGAGGCTCTGCTGGTAGGCCTGCTCGCTGTCGCGAGCCTGCCGGGCAGCATCCCGGTGGCGGGCGGCATAGGCGTCCTCCCGCAGAAAGCCCCGGATGACCTCGAACCCGCCCAGAAGCTCCTTGAGCTGCTGGGTGTAGCCCGCCATCTGGAGCGAAAAAGCGTCTCGGGAGGCTTTGAGCTGCTCATTCATCTTCCGGGGCAGGACCAGCGGCGGCACGGTCACAAGCAGGATGGCCGCCAGCATCACCGGGCTGATGTAAAGGTACATCCCCAGCGCACAGAGCATGATGCCGCCCCAGAACGCGATGTTGAAGAGGGACATATAATAGTCGTCGTAGAGAGTGCGCAGGTCGGTGGTCAGCAGGGAGAGATAGGCTGCGTCGCCCTCCCGCTGATATTGGGACACCGGGCGGCGCAGCACCCGCTCCATGACCTGCCCCCGTACCTGCTCCACTGCGCCGCAGGCGAGTTTTGTAAAGGAGCGGCGGCTCAGCCGTTCGAAAAACCAGCTGGTGAAGGTGATGAGGAACACCAGCCCCATATAGCCCAGCGCCTCCTGCTTGCTCTTGGAGTCGATGAGCCACTTGAGCTGGAAGTTTTTCAGCGGCGCGAAAAAGGATACCGCCGCCGTAAAGAGCGCGAAGAGCATGAGCTTCATCCAGTGATGTCGGAAGTAGTCGTTGACCGTTGCCTTTTTCATATGCAATATCCCCCTCTATGCTTCCTGCCGCAGGGCAGAAGCTGGGTTCAGTATAACAGATTTCTGCAAAAAAAAAAATAGGATCGGTCATTTTTGGGGAAATAAAAAGCCCCCTGCCCGGGACTCCTTAGAGTTCGGGCAGGGGGCTTGAAGCTCTTTATGTAAGAGGCGCTGTCAGCTTACAGCTGGGGGCCGGCAGAGACCAGAGCCTTGCCGTGCTCGTTGCCCTCGTACTTTGCGAAGTTCTTGATGAAGCGGCCAGCCAGATCCTTGGCCTTCTCTTCCCACTGAGCGGCATCTGCGTAGGTGTCGCGGGGGTCGAGGATGGCGGGGTCAACACCGGGCAGAGCGGTGGGAACCTCAAAGTCGAAGTAGGGGATCTTCTTGGTGGGAGCCTCGTTGATGGCACCACTCAGGATGGCGTCGATGATGCCGCGGGTATCCTTGATGGAGATGCGCTTGCCGGTGCCGTTCCAGCCGGTGTTGACCAGATAAGCCTTGGCGCCGCTCTTCTGCATCTTCTTGACCAGCTCCTCAGCGTACTTGGTGGGGTGCAGCTCGAGGAAGGCCTGACCGAAGCAGGCAGAGAAGGTGGGGGTAGGCTCGGTGATGCCGCGCTCGGTGCCGGCCAGCTTTGCGGTAAAGCCGGACAGGAAGTAGTACTGGGTCTGCTCCGGGGTCAGGATGGAGACCGGGGGCAGGACGCCGAATGCATCCGCAGACAGGAAGATGACGTTCTTGGCAGCGGGAGCAGAAGAGATGGGGCGCACGATGTTCTGGATGTGGTCGATGGGGTAGGAGACGCGGGTGTTCTCGGTCACGCTCTTGTCGGCGAAATCGATGTGGCCCTCGGCGTCCAGAGTGACGTTCTCCAGCAGAGCGTTGCGCTTGATGGCGTTGTAGATGTCAGGCTCGGAGTCCTTGTCCAGATTGATGACCTTTGCGTAGCAGCCGCCCTCGAAGTTGAAGACGCCGTTGTCGTCCCAGCCGTGCTCGTCATCGCCGATGAGCAGGCGCTTGGGGTCGGTGGACAGGGTGGTCTTGCCGGTGCCGGACAGACCGAAGAAGATGGCAGTGTTCTTGCCCTCCATATCGGTGTTGGCAGAGCAGTGCATGGAAGCAATGCCCTTCAGCGGCAGGAAGTAGTTCATCATGGAGAACATACCCTTCTTCATCTCGCCGCCGTACCAGGTGTTGACGATGACCTGCTCCTTGCTGGTGATGTTGAACAGGACAGCAGTCTCGGAGTTCAGGCCCAGCTCCTTGTAGTTCTCGACCTTGGCCTTGGAAGCGTTGTAGACCACGAAATCAGGCTCGAAGTTTGCCAGCTCCTCAGCGGTGGGCTTGATGAACATATTGGTGACGAAATGTGCCTGCCAGGCCACTTCCATGATGAAGCGGACGGCCATGCGGGTGTCCTTGTTGGCGCCGCAGAAAGCATCGACGACGTACAGGCGCTTGTTGGAAAGCTCCTTCTTGGCGATCTCCTTCACGGCCTCCCATGCTTCCTGAGAAGCGGGGTGGTTGTCGTTCTTGTACTCGTCGGAAGTCCACCACACGGTGTCCTTGGAGTTCTCGTCCATGACGATGAACTTATCCTTGGGGGAGCGGCCGGTGTAGATGCCGGTCATGACGTTGACAGCGCCCAGCTCGCTGACCTGACCCTTCTCGTAGCCTTCCAGCTCGGGCTTGGTCTCCTCGTTGAACAGCTGCTCATAAGAGGGGTTGTACACGATCTCGGTCGTGCCGGTGATACCATACTTGCTCAGATCTAACTTTGCCATGATACTTATACCTCTTCTTTCGTTCAGGTCATTGCCCCGCGCGCCTGCGGCAAGCCGCCCTCAGCCAAAAGGGCACCGCAGCGGGACGATGAAAGAAATACAGATGCGTATTCTCCTGTATACCATTATACATAAATCGGGTCTAAAATCAACCGGCAGAGTGATTTCCTTCGGGTAAAAGCAACAAATCTTATTAAGAATCTTTTCCATTTGAGGCGATTTCGTAAAAAATCCGGCCCCGTTTGGCCGCACAAATTAAAGAAAACCGGCCAAAAACAAATCTTTGATAAAATTTTATCGATTTGGGATACAAGGGCGGGAAACGAGAGGGCAGCGCGGTGCAATTTTTGGCGGCGGAAGGCCGTATTATAAATAGAAGCACAAATATTGTGTATATTTTGCGATGCATCTGGAAAAAAGACGCGGCCTATGGTATACTGAGCAGACTTGACTCACGGCCATGAGCCGCCAGCATGGAGAAACAACAACGATGAAGACGCTTTACATATTCCTCACCCGCTCCGGGACCCTGCTCTCGAACCTCGTGTACCGCCTTACCGGGGCGCAGTACACCCACATCTCTCTCGCCTTCGACGAGGATCTGAGCACCCTCTACAGCTCTACCCGGAAGAACGGCTACACCATGTTCCCCGCAGGCCCCAGCCGGGAGTACCTGAACCGGGGCGTGTTCCTCATGCGGGAGAACATCCCCTGCGCCCTCTATGCGCTGGAAGTGACCGACGAGGCCTACATCCGGGCCAAGCGCCGCACCCAGCACATGATGCACCACGGCGAGCTGTACCGCTTCAATTCGCTGGGCCTGCTGCTCTGCTGGATGCATATCCGCTGGCAGCGCCGCCGGCATTATTTCTGCTCCCAGTTCGTCAGCGAGGTGCTCCAGAAGAGCGGCGCGCTGGACCTGCCCAAGCCCAGCACCCTTATGCACCCCAGCGATTACGCCGAGCTGCCTCAGCTGCGCTGCCTCTACCGGGGCACGCTGGCCGACCTGCCCCAGCGCCAGAGCATGGAGATGGGCGAGGTGGAGAGCGTCATGGGCCTCTACCTGAGCGTCCTTCTGGGGGCTGTCAGGGGCGGCGTGCGGCATCTGTTCTGATTTTTGAAGAAATTGCCGAAAAAATTGAAAATACCTGTTGACAAAGCGGGGAGGCTGTGCTAAAATAATCGAGTCGGGAACAACACCCGATGCAAATGGTAGTATGGCCCGTTGGTCAAGCGGTTAAGACAGAGGCCTCTCACGCCTTTAACATCGGTTCGATTCCGGTACGGGTCACCATTTTTAGTAATAAAACGGCTGTATGCCGTTTTATATAGATGCCTCTTTAGCTCAGTCGGTTAGAGCACCTGACTGTTAATCAGGGTGTCGCCTGTTCGAGTCAGGCAAGAGGCGCCAGTAAAGCGATGGAAATTTTCCATCGCTTTTTTCTTTTTCCTGTTCCGGCGCGGCTTTTGTTGACAGAAAATGCGGCGGGGGATATACTTATAAAAAACGAACTGCTCAGGCCGCCTGCGGCGTCCAGCTCTCCGGATGGGAGAGCCTTTGGAAAACCGAGAAAAGATAAGCCTGATGAAAAAGGAGAAACGTATGAAACAGATCATTCTGACGGGCGACCGCCCAACGGGTCGTCTCCATGTCGGCCACTATGTCGGCTCTCTGAAGGAGCGTGTCCGGCTGCAGAACTCCGGCAAGTTCGACGAGATCTTTATCATGATCGCCGACGCGCAGGCCCTGACGGACAACGCCGATAACCCGGAGAAGGTGCGCCAGAACGTGCTGCAGGTGGCGCTGGACTATTTGGCTGTGGGCATCGACCCGGCCAAGGCACATATCTTCATCCAGTCGATGGTGCCCCAGCTGACCGAGCTGAGCTTCTATTATATGAACCTCGTCACCGTTTCCCGCCTGCAGCGCAACCCGACCGTCAAGGCCGAGATCCAGCAGAAGAATTTTGAGTCCAGCATCCCGGTGGGCTTCTTCACCTACCCCATCAGTCAGGCCGCCGACATCACCGCTTTCAAGGCGACCACCGTCCCCGCCGGCGAGGATCAGCGCCCCATGATCGAGCAGTGCTGCGAGATCGTCCGTAAGTTCAACTCGGTCTACGGTGAGACACTGGTGGAGCCGGAGATCGTCCTGCCTCAGAACGCCGCCTGCCTGCGTCTGCCCGGCACCGACGGCAAGGCCAAGATGAGCAAGAGCCTCGGCAACTGTATCTACCTCTCCGATGAGCCGGAGGACATCAAGAAGAAGATCATGTCCATGTACACCGACCCGAACCACCTGCGGGTGCAGGACCCCGGTAAGGTGGAGGGCAACCCCGTCTTCATCTATCTGGACGCATTCAGCCGCCCGGAGCACTTTGCGGAGTTCCTGCCCGAGTACCAGAACCTCGACGAGCTGAAGGCACACTATCAGCGCGGTGGTCTGGGCGACGTGAAGGTGAAAAAGTTCCTGAACGCCGTCATGCAGGCCGAGCTGGAGCCGATCCGTACCCGCCGCAAGGAGTGGGAGCAGCGCCTGCCCGAGGTGGTCGAAATTCTGAAGGAGGGCAGCGCTGTGGCCGAGAAGACCGCCGCCGCCACCCTCGCCGAGGTGCGCAAGTCCATGAAGATCGATTACTTTACGGACGGAAATCTCCTGAAATAACGATTGGTAAATAAAAATCCCCTCAGCCAAACGGCTGAGGGGATTTTTTGCAGTTCGTATTACAGCTTACAGGCTGCGGTTCTTGATCTCGGCAGTGACCTTTGCGATGAACTCATCCACTTCCATCGTGGTGGTCTCGCCCTTGCGGTCACGGACGGAGACGTTGCCGGCCTCGGCTTCCTTGGCACCCAGCACCAGCATATAAGGCACGCGATCCACCTGCTGTGCGGCGCGGATCTTGTAGCCGATCTTCTGGTTGTCGTCGTCCAGAGCCACGCGGACACCGGCCTCCACCAGCTTCTCGGTGATGGCCTCGGCGTACTCGAGGGTCTTCTCGGAGACGGGCAGGACCTTGACCTGCACGGGAGCCAGCCAGGTGGGGAACTTGCCCTTGGTCTCCTCGATGAGGTAGGCCATGAAGCGGTCGAGAGAACCCAGAATTGCGCGGTGCAGGACCACGGGGGTCTTCTCGGTGCCGTCCTTGTCCACATAGGTCAGGTGGAACTTTGCGGGCAGGCAGAAGTCCAGCTGGCAGGTGGACAGGGTGTACTCTGCGCCGACGGCGGGCTTGACGTTGACGTCCAGCTTCGGGCCGTAGAAGGCGGCCTCGCCGATCTCCTCGGTGAAGTGGATGCCCAGCTCGGTCAGCACCTCGCGCAGAGCGTTCTCGGCGTGGTTCCACATGGCGTCGTCGTCATGGTACTTCTTCTTGTCGGCGGGGTCGCGCAGGCTCAGCACGCAGCGGTAGTCGGTGATGTTGAAGTCCTTGTAGGTCTCAAAGATGAGGTTGCAGACGTCGGCGACCTCGCTCTTGATCTGCTCGGGGGTGCAGAACAGGTGGGCGTCGTTCTGGCAGAAGTGACGGCCGCGCTCGATGCCCTTCAGGGTGCCGGAGGACTCATAGCGGAAGTCGTGTGCGATCTCGCCGATGCGCATGGGCAGGTCGCGGTAGGAGTGGGGACGGTTGGCGTAGATCATCATGTGGTGGGGGCAGTTCATCGGGCGCAGGACATAGCTCTCACCCTCCATCTCCATGGCGGGGAACATATTCTCGCGGTAGTGGTCCCAGTGGCCGGAGGTCTTGTAGAGGTTCACGGTGCCGATGCAGGGGGTCATGACGTGCAGGTAGCCGCGGGCACGCTCCTTCTCCTTGATATAGTTCTCCAGCTCCTGCCAGACGGTGTAGCCTGCGGGCAGGAACATGGGCAGGCCGCGGCCCACGAGGTCGTCGGTCATGAACAGGCCCATCTCTTTGCCGATCTTGCGGTGGTCGCGCTCACGGGCCTCCTGCTGCTCCTTCTCCCAAGCGTCCAGCTCTTCCTGATTACGGAAAGCCACGCCGTTGATGCGGGTCAGCATCTTGTTTTCCTTGTCGTTCTTCCAGTATGCACCGGACTGCTGGGTGATCTTGAAGGCCTTCAGAGCCTTGGTGTAGGTCAGGTGGGGTCCGATGCACATATCGACATATTCGCCCTGCTGGAAGAAGCTGAACTCGGTCTCGTCAGCCAGATCGGCCATATGCTCGATCTTGTAGTTCTCGTGGCGCTCCTCCATCAGCTTGACGGCCTCGGCGCGGGGCAGGATGAAGGGTTTGATGGCCAGATTCTCCTTGGTGATCTTGCGCATCTCCTTCTCGATGCTGGCAAGATCTTCGTCGGTCAGCTTGGTGTCGCCGAGGTCAACGTCGTAGTAGAAGCCGTTCTCGGTGGCGGGGCCGAAGGCAAAGTCAGCCTCGGGGTAGAGGCGCTTGATGGCCTGCGCCATGACATGGGCTGCAGTGTGACGGATAACGTGCAGTTCCTGATCCTGCGGGCACTCGTCCACATGACCGTCCTTATAGATGATCTTCATGATATTGCTCCTTTTTGAGATGAAAAATGCGTTTGGGTACGACAAAAAAGACGCTTCACCCCGTATATGCTCTACGGGATGAAGCGCCTTTGAAAGACTCAACTGCGTTCCACGGTTCCACCCGAATTGCGCGCTGCTGCACGCCACTCGCTGTGCTGTAACGGGCGCACCCGGCAGAGGTTCACCTCTGCACTCTGCGGTGGTAGAAGTCCGGCACATGGCAGGCTGCTTGCAGCGCGTCCTTCCGGACGGCAGCCCTCTCTGCGGCATGGAGAAACGGGACCTCGGTTTGTCCGCATCATCGTTTTAGGACATTTGATTTTGACGCACTGGCGGCAGAAATGCCGCACGCTGTGTGCATCACAGGATGAAACTACGAGTAATTGTAGCACGGAGCGCAGAAAAAATCAAGGCCTCATCGCTGGAAAGAAAACGAATCCTTGCGTTTTAAGATGAAATATGATATGGTATAGACGCCGCCTTTGGCGGCGAGGCGCTGACACTACAAACACAGGCGGCTGTTCCTTACCGGTACCTGAGTGCCGGGTAAGGCGATTTTCTTGGAGATTCGCGCTCCCCCGACGCTTAAGGGCGGAAAGGGGGGATAAGAGCCATGAGCATTTTGGAATTTACCGCGTTGCTCTCGCTTCTCGGCGGTGCAATTTATGTGACATTTCAGATAACGTGGACTGTATCTCACAGCGACGATAAGAACAAGAAAAATGACCGCCTCTGAGTTCCCCAACTAGACCGGTCATTTTTTCTTGACTTAGTATGGTAAGGAACCAGCCGTTTGCGGGCCAGCGCCTTTTTCTATCTGTAGTATAGCCGGAAATTGAGGATTTGTCAAGGAACGGAGCGTCGTGCTGCCGTTCTTTTTTATTTTTTCAGCCGCTCTCCCCAGCTGGCGGTATACTCCGACAGCAGCTTCTCGGTGACGAAGAGCTGGCTGCTGTAGAGCCCGTGGGTGCCCGAGAGCATATAGCAGACGCCGCAGCCCAGCGCGATCAGCTCGAGGCCTGCCCCGCCGAACAGCTCATAGGCCAGCAGGATGGAGGGGATGAGGGTATTGGTCGCGCCGCAGAAGACCGAAATGAGACCGACCGCCGCCGCAAACCCGGAGGGCAGGCCCAGCAGCGGGCCGAACACGCAGCCGAAGGTCGCACCGATATAGAAGCTGGGCACGACCTCGCCGCCCTTGAAGCCCGCTGAGAGGGTCAGGGCCGTCAGCAGCATCTTGCAGAGAAAGTCCCACGGCAGGGCCTGCCCCTGCTCGATGGCAGCGGTGATGACGCCCATGCCTGCGCCGTTGTACCGCCCCACCCCCATCAGGTAGGACAGGGCCACCACTGCTACGCCGCCCACGACGGCCCGCACCCACGGGTTAGGCAGACGGCGGGGCATTTCGTGCTCCATTATGTGGAGGAGCCAGCAGAACCCCCGGGACACCAGCGCACAGGCTGCGCCCAGCACCGCCGCCAGAAGGGCCGTGTCGAGGGAGAGAGCCGGTGCGGTCAGCCCGAAGTGGGTGGGGGCGATGCCGCAGGCCAGCGAGACGCCGTAGGCGATGAGGGCGGCGGCGAAGCCGGGCACAAAGGCCACCGAGAACGCAAGGCCCACGTCCTCCACCATGATGCCGAAGAGGGTCGCCGCCAGCGGCGTGCCGAACAGCGCCGAGAAGAACGCCGCCATGCCGCAGGCCGTGGCCGTGCGGCGGTCATGGTCGGAGAAGCGGAAGAGCTTGGCGATGTTGTAGCCGATGCTGCCGCCCATCTGGAGCGCCGCGCCCTCACGGCCGGCCGAGCCGCCGCAGAGGTGGGTGAGCACAGTGCCCAGAAAGATGGCCGGCACCAGCAGCGGGCTGACGCTCTCACTACTGTGGACGGCCCGGATGACATTGTTGGTGCCCATCCCCTCACAGCCGGTCAGCTTATAAAGGGCCACGATGGCGAGGCCGGCCAGCGGCAGCAGCCAGAGCAGCCAGACGTGTTCGCCCCGCCACTCGGTGACGTGTTCGACCGCAAGATGGAACGCCGTGCCCACTGCGCCGCAGACGAGGCCGGTGGGGACGGCCAGCAGCAGCCAGCGGGCCAGAATGGCCGTCACGGCCCGAAGGGGATAAAGCTCCTTTTTCAGAAAATCTTTCATATTGACACTCCTGTATTTTGTTCCTACCCTCCAAAGATAGCACGGAGACCGGACGCTGTCAAGAAACGCCAAAGCCCCGCTCCCTTGTGCGAAGGAGCGGGGCTTTGAGCTGTGTTTGGAATTATCAGAAAAAAGGAAAAAGGAGAACAATATCGTCACGCCTCACGGCGGGACAGCGTATGAAGTTTGGGGCAGAACGCTTACTCCACGTCCTGCAGGGCGGCGAAGTCTTCCTCGCCGGTGCGGATCTTGACCACGCGGGTCACATTGTAGACGAAGATCTTGCCGTCGCCGATGTGGCCGGTGTAAAGAGCCTTCTTTGCGGCCTCCACCACGGAGTCCACAGAGATCTTGGAGACGATGACCTCCACCTTGATCTTGGGCAGCAGGGTGCTGTCCACCGGCACGCCGCGGTATTTCTCGGGGGTGCCCTTCTGGATGCCGCAGCCCATGACCTGCGTGACCGTCATGCCGGTGACGCCCAGATCGTTCAGGGCGCTCTTGAGCTGGTCGAACTTGGAAAGCTTGGCGATGATGGACACCTTGTGCATACCGGTGTCGTAGATGCCGTCGTGGATGACCGCAGCTTCACGCACCACCGGCACGGCGGCGTCGATCTGCTTGGCGGAAGCCTTGGAGGCATCGTCCTCGCCGAGGTCGGTGTTCTCGTTGGGGACCATGGCGGCGGAGTTTGCATCGGAGATGGCGAAGCCTGCGTAGGCGGAAGCCAGACCGTGCTCGTGGATGTCCAGACCGTCGATCTCCACCTCAGCGGGGACGCGGAGGCCGATGGTCTTGTCGATGATCTTGAAGATGAGGAACATGACGATGAGGACGTAGGCATCCACCACGACGAGGCCCAGCAGCTGGATACCCAGCTGGCTCAGACCGCCGCCGTAGAACAGGCCCTTGCCGACGCCGTTGCCGCCGTCAGAGAAGAGGCCGACGGCGATGGTGCCCCAGACGCCGTTTGCAAAGTGGACGGAGACAGCACCCACGGGGTCGTCGATCTTTGCGACCTTATCGAAGAACTCGACGCTCAGCACCACGAGGATGCCGGCCACAAAGCCGATGAAGAAAGCGCCAAAGGGAGAAACGGTGTCGCAGCCTGCGGTGATGGCGACCAGACCGGCCAGAGAGCCGTTCAGGGTCATGGAGACATCCGGCTTGCCGTACCGCTTCCAGGTGAAAAGCATGGTCACGCAGGTGGCCACAGCCGCCGCAAGGTTGGTGTTGAAGCAGACCAGACCGGTCAGGGTCATGGTCTCATCGGTGGAGAGGCTCAGGGAAGAGCCGCCGTTGAAGCCGAACCAGCAGAACCAGAGGATGAACACGCCCAGAGCACCGGCGGTCAGGTTGTGGCCGGGAATGGCGTGGGGCTTGCCGTCCTTGTCGTACTTGCCGATGCGGGGTCCCAGCAGGGCAGCGCCCAGCATGGCGATGACACCGCCGACGTTGTGGACGGCTGCGGAACCGGCAAAGTCATGGAACCCCATGCTCTGCAGCCAGCCGCCGCCCCACATCCAGTGGCCGCAGATGGGGTAGACCACCAGCGAGATGGCTGCGGAGTAGACGCAGTAGGCTTTGAAGTTGGTGCGCTCGGCCATCGAACCGGAAACGATGGTGGCGGCCGTTGCGCAGAAGACGGTCTGGAACACGATGTACACCCACAGCGGGATGTCGAGGCCCAGATGGGAATAATCGCCCTGAATGAAGGGGTCGAACCCGCCGATGAGAGCGCCGGTGCCGCCGAACATCAGGCCGAAGCCGATGAGCCAGTAGCAGGGCGTGCCGATGCAAAAATCCATCATATTTTTCATGAGGATATTGCCGGTGTTCTTGGCGCGGGTGAAGCCTGCCTCGCAGAGCGCGAAGCCGGCCTGCATGAAGTAGACGAGGAACGCTCCCACGAGCGTCCAACAGGTGTTGACGGAGCTGAACATAACGCAGATACCTCCCCACATATTTTGCCGCCGGGTGCCAGCCCGGCAGCGCGTATACACCCGGCTGCTGCGTCCCTCTATCTGCGCAGCAGCGCGGAAAATCCGGAAAAGGAAGCCCTCTATCTCTCCCTTGGCCGCAGGGGACAAGCTTCCCCCGGAAATACAAAAGGCGCTGACCGGATCTTCATCCGTCAGCGCCTTTGCTTTCGATGGCAAAAGTATAGAGCGGTTTGGTCAAAGTGTCAAGAGCAGAACGCTATTTTTGACATTTTACACAAACCGGAAAAGAAGGGGCAAAGAAAACTTTGGCAGACATCATTTTTCCTCGGTGTGGCCCGCCCGCATTTCGACATGGAGCAGCAGGCTCATCAGTGCCCGCAGCGCGAAGGTCGCGGCCAGCGGCACGACCGACTCGAGGTTCTGCAAAAGAAAGGTCTTGGCGATCTCTGCCGACATGAGGAACTCCAGCGCCGTCGTCAGGCCGGTGCTCATCTCGTGGTGGAAGTCGTACCGGTCGTGGAAGAAAGTCGTCCGCACATAGTGATAGGTGGCCCGGGCCAGACTCGTCACGATGATGAACAGGCCGATGGCCTCCGCCAGTCCTGCGATGAGGGGGACGGCGGATTCCAGAAAGCCCTCCAGCAGATGGGCGATGTTCTCGTTCAGGTGATACAGGGCAGCCATCTTCACGTCACCGCTTAGACCAGCAGGCTCTTGACATAGGCGGCCAGCTCCTCGTCCTTGCAGGAGGCAAAGAACAGCTCGCGGAACTTCTCACCGGCGATGGCACCCTTCAGCAGATCCTGATCGATGCTCTTGAGGCACTCGATGAGAGGCTTGAAGGTGGCGGCGCGGACGCCGTCGAGGATCTTCTTGTTCCGCTGCTCCGGCTCGACCCGCTCCTTGGGGTAGCCCTGGCCGTGGCCGAAGCCGAACAGCTTCTCGAAGCAGTACTCAAGGTTCAGCTCGCCGCCCCAGCCGAAGCCCTTGGCAAAGGGCATGGCGACCGCGTTGCCGTCGTTGACGTGGGCGAAGGTGTAAGCATCCACAGGGTCCTCCACATGGCCGCAGATGACGCCGGGGAAGCTGTTCAGGGCCAGCATGGCGCCCTCGCCGGTGCCGCAGCCGGTGATGACGTAGTCGGCAGCGCCGCTGTTCAGCAGGATGGCGGCGAGGATGCCGCACTGCACATAGGTCAGCTGGGCGGCGTCATCGGCGGCATACATACCGTAGTTGACCACCTCGTGGCCCATCGGCTCCACGACCTTCTTCAGAGCGGCCTCGATGATGCCGTTCTTTGCGGCCTGACTGTTCTCGTTGATGAGTGCGATCTTCATGGGGAAAATCCTCCTGTTTTTGTAGTATTTCAACTGTCCTCAGTGTAACAGATTTAGGATGAAAAGTCGATATGGAAAATAAAAGCGCCGTGCCCGGCGCCCGGAAGGCAGAGGACACGGCGCGGAATATGCCGGAAGGGGAAAGCTTACTGCGGCTGCTTGCCGATGTAAGCCAGAATGCCGCCGTCAACGTACAGGATGAGGCCGTTGACGAAGTCAGAAGCGGCAGAGGCGAGGAAGACGGCGGGGCCGCCCAGATCCTCAGCTTCGCCCCAGCGGCCTGCGGGGGTCTTGGCGACGATGAAGCTGTCGAAGGGGTGACGGCTGCCGTCGGGCTGACGCTCGCGCAGAGGTGCGGTCTGCGGAGTGGCGATGTAGCCGGGTCCGATGCCGTTGCACTGGATGTTGTACTCGCCGTACTCGGAGGCGATGTTCTTGGTCAGCATCTTCAGGCCGCCCTTGGCAGCAGCGTAGGCGGAGACGGTCTCACGGCCCAGCTCGCTCATCATGGAGCAGATGTTGATGATCTTGCCGCCGCCCTGAGCGATCATGTCGGGGATGACAGCCTTGGAGACGATGAAGGGGGCGTTCAGGTCAACGTCCACCACCTGACGGAACTCGGCAGCGGTCATCTCGGTCATGGGGATGCGCTTGATGATGCCGGCATTGTTGACCAGAATGTTGATGTGGCCGACTTCCTCGGTGATCTTTGCGACCATTGCGTTGACGGCGTCCTCGTCGCAGACGTTGCAGACGTAGCCGTGGGCCTTGATGCCAGCCTCGGCGTAGGCGGCCAGACCCTTATCGACCAGCTCCTGCTTGAGGTCGTTGAAGACGATGGTAGCGCCGTTTGCGGCCATTGCCTTGGCGATCGCCATGCCGATGCCGTAGGATGCGCCGGTGATGAGCGCGACCTTGCCGGTCAGGTCAAAGGATTTGGGAGTACACTGTGCCATGATAAAGTCCTCCAATCAAAATTTTGCTTTGCAGGGCGCTGCGCTGCCGGGCTATGCCAATGGCCCATACCTGCCGTCACGGGAAGCGGCGGCGGGCTGTCCGGCCATGCGCCCTCTTGTATACTAGAGTAGCATTCTTTATTCCGACTGTCAAGGCATTTTCTTGGTACAATTACTGCAAATTTTTACGCATTTTGCTGCGTTTTCGTGAAATCGTCATAAAAAGGCAGGCTGCAAAGGCTGAGATTGCTGCTTGTTGCACACAATGGTCCCTCAGCCCAGTTTTTTCTTCTGCTGGCGGGCGACGATGGGCATGAGAAGGGGCATCGGCACGAGCCGCTGAGCTGCTGTCGCGGCCTGCATGAGGGCCGAGGGCACGATGATGATCCTGTGGCGGAGCATCCCCCGCATGGCCTCCTCGACGCAGAACTCCGGACGGATGCCCCGCAGCGCAAAGACCACGTCGGCCCGGTCGTTGAACTCCGTATCCACCGGGCCGGGGCAGAGGGCGCAGACGTAGACGGGGCTGTGCTGCTCCCGCAGCTCTTCCGCCACGCCCCGGGTCAGGCTGACGACGTAAGCCTTGGTGGCATAGTAGCCCGCCATATACGGCCCGCCCGGCAGCAGCCCAGCGGAGGATGCCACATTCAGCACGGTGCCGAAGCCCTGCGTCTCCATCTTCTTCACGGCGAACTTGAACAGCTGGTGCATGGCCAGCACGTTGACCTTCGCCATGGAAAGCTCTTTTTCGCCGCTGGTCTCAAGAAAGCTGCCGCAGACGCCGAAGCCTGCGTTGTTGATGAAAATATCCAGCCGCTCGTCGGCCAGCGCCTCGCAGAGGCGGGCGCACTCGCTCTCCTGCTCGAGGTCGGCGGGCAGGATGCGGCAGAAGGTGTTGTATTTGACGGTCAGCTCTGCGGCCAGCGCCTCGAGCCGGTCGGTGCGGCGGGCGGTGAGGATGAGCCGGAAGCCGAGGCGCGCATACCGGCGGGCGAACTCCCGGCCGATGCCGGAGGATGCGCCGGTGATCCATACAGTCTTAGACATGGTTCCTCCTTATTCTGCAAAGCCGGAGGCCCGGTCGATGGCGTCCAGCTCTTCGTCGGTGAAGCGGGTGTTGTTGAGGGCGGCGGTGTCGCCGAAGTGGTAGGGCAGGGTGGAACAGCGTGCAGAGGATGCAGTGTACATGGCGGGGACTTCCTTTCTTTTATTTTACCCCATTGTAGCACGGAGACGCACCGGAATCCATAGAAAAGCACAGCTCTATCTTGTTGCCCGGCGGGATTTGGAGTATAATAGGGCCGTATTTTGCAAGACACCCTTCGGAGGAGGAGAGAACATATGAACAAACCGGTTCTGGTGGTCATGGCGGCCGGCATGGGCAGCCGCTACGGCGGGATGAAGCAGATCGACCCGGTGGGGCCCTGCGGTCAGGTCATCGTGGACTATTCCCTGTACGACGCCCGCCGCGCAGGCTTTGAGACGGTCATCTTCGTCATCAAGCACGAGATCGAGGACGCCTTCAAGGCCGCCATCGGCGAGCGGGTCTCCAAGGCGATGGACGTGAAGTATGCGTTCCAGCAGCTGGACGAGCTGCCCGAGGGCTACACCATCCCCGAGGGCCGCGTCAAGCCATGGGGCACCTGCCACGCCGTGCTGGCGGCAAAGCCCTATCTCCACGGCCCCTTCGCCGTCATCAATGCGGACGATTACTACGGCCCCGAGGCCTTCAAGGTCATCTACGACTATCTTTCCACCCACACCGACGGTGAGGTCTACGACTACTGCATGGTGAGCTACCTGCTCCGGAACACCGTCTCGGAGAACGGCAGCGTGGCCCGGGGCATCTGTGCCCTCAACGAGGACAGCACCCTCCGCAGCGTCACCGAGCACACCCGCATCGAGACTTACGCCGACGGCATCCACTACACCGAGGACGGCGGCGAGAGCTGGGCCGACCTGCCCGGCGACACCCCCGTGAGCATGAACCTCTGGGGCTTCGGCGAGAGCTTCGTGCAGGAGGCTGACCGGCGCTTCGCCCGCTGGCTGGACGAGAATCTGGAAAAGAACCCGCTCAAGTGCGAATATTTCCTGCCGCTGGTGGTCAGCGAACTCATCGGCGAAAAGAAAGCCGCCGTCAAGGTGCTGCGCAGCACCGACCAGTGGTACGGTGTCACCTACCGCGAGGATAAGCCTGTAGTGGTGGAGGCCATCGCCCGAAAGACAGCGGACGGGCTCTACCCGGAAAACCTCTGGGCCTGAATAGAAAAAACGGCTGGGACAGCGTGCTTCCCAGCCGTTTTTTGTTGTTTATTGGATGCCGAAGGTGTTGTTATGGTCGAAATAATCCGGGTATTCCTTCTCGAGCTGCTCGAGGAGGCTGTTGAGGGAGCGGTTGTTCTGGCCATGCTTCAGCTTGGGGTAGGCGCGGAGCATACGGCCCTTGCCCAGCAGATGGGTGCTGCGGCGGGTGCGGGCCTGCATGACCTGCGCCCGTGCGGCCAGCTCGTCCTTGAGCTGCTCCAGCTGCAGCAGCGAGGTGGTCTGCTCGGCTTTGCCCTGTGCGGCCAGTTTGACGGCCTTGGCTGCCTCGGCAGCGTTGAGGCGGGCGGTCTGGGAGGCGCGGCGGGCGGCCTCCATCGCCTCGTCGGCGCGGGCACGCATGGTGGAAGCGGCCTCACGGGGCGACAGCTTGTTGTAGTTGTCCCGGGCCTCGGCGGCGGCCAGCTTGAGCTGCAGCCGGCTCTCGTCCATCTTCTGGTCCATGTCCATCGCGGTGGTGCCGAGGATCTCGGTCATGGCGTCGCTGACAGCGTGCATACTGTCGGCCACCTTTTCGAGGGCGTCCAGCTCCCGGGCCAGATCGGAGGCAGAAATGCCGGTGGCGACCACGTCGGCGGCATACACGGCGTAGAGCAGGCACATGAGGATGAAGCCCACCAGCGGCGGCACGATGTCCACCAGCGCGGCGATGGCGGGGTGGACGGCCTTGACCATCAGGAGGGCACCTACGCCCCACAGCAGCGAAAACTCGAGGCAGATATAGCCCCCGATGTTGAAGGGCCTGTCGCTGTAATCCCACCACCGGGTGCGGTAGAGCTTATACAGCACCCAGCCGCCCACCAGCTCCAGCGCGCTGGGCAGGAGGACGCCGCCGAGATACAGCAAGAGCAGGCTGTCCTCCAGCGGCGTGAGGAAGAAGAGCACTAAAATCATGCCGAAGCCGTAGATGGGGCAGACCGGGCCGTTGAGAAAGCCGCGGTTGACCAGCTGGCCGGTGGTGGCGGCGGCATACACCACCTCGAGGCACCAGCCCAGACAGGAGTAGATGAGGAAAAATGCGAGGATGTGGTAGAGCGAAAAGCCACAGATGGCCGTGTTGAGGAAAAACGACAAGGGAACACCTCCATTCAATTCTGCCTGCGGACGATCTTGTACTCGTCGCCCGGCTCGAAATAAGGACAGGCCGACGTGGTGCGGGAGAGATAGCGGGCCATCTCGTCCTCGTCCAGTGCGCCGCCCACGGCGCAGTAATAGCTGCCGTACTCGTCCTGCTGGTTGTTCAGGCAGGCTTCACAGGGGTCAGACATTGGCTTCTCCCTCGGCGGCCTTGGCTTCGGCCTCTGCCTGTGCGGCCAGCTTCTTGAGCACCTTCGGCTCGACCCACGTCACAGAGTCGTCGCCTGCCTTCTTGCGGGCGATGAGGGCCTTTATTTTAATGCCCATCTCGGTGAACATTCCCTCGTGCTCGGTGCGGATGTTCCACTCCGGCTCATTCTCGTGGAGGTCGTAGGTCTGCCAGATGATGTCGTAGCCGGAGGCGGGGAAATAGCTCAGGCTGTCCCGGAACAGGTCGTCGTCGTCGGTCTTGAAGTAGATGTCGCCGCCGTCCTTGAGGAAATCGCGGTACTGGATGAGCTGGCGGGGGTAGGTGAGGCGGTGCTTGTTGGAGGAGGCGTTCTTGCTCCAGGGGTTGCAGAAGTTGATGTAGATGCGGCTGACGGTGTCCTCCGGGGTGATGACGCCCTTGATGCGTTCGATGTCGGTGCTCATGATCTTCACGTTGTCGATGGGGCGGCCTGCGGCGGCGTAGGCCGCTTCGATCTTCCGCTTGGCGAGGATGAGCACCTTGTCGGTGATGTCGATGCCCAGATAGTTGTTCTCCGGGTGGGCGGAGGCCAGCTGGGAGAGGAAGCCGCCCTTGCCGCAGCCCAGTTCCAGCACGAAGGGCTGCTCCGGGCGGGCATACTGGCTGTGCCATTTGCCGCCCCAGACAAAGGGGTCGTGGACGTGAAAATCGGCGGCCATCAGTTCGTCGTGGGCATAGGGCTTGAAACGCATTCTCATAAGATCGTATTCTCCTTGTGACGTAAAAAGTTTGTGCTTACAGAGCTTTCCTCAAAAATTCCTCCACCTGCTCGGGTGTGGCGGCGCAGCTGCCCTGACAGATGCCGGGCTTACCGCCGCCACGGCCATTGAGGGCGGCGTTGAGGGCTTTGGTGAGGGGGCGGACATCGCCGCCGGAGCGTGCGATGCAGTAGCCGGTGCCCTTCTCGTTGGGGGTCAGAGCGGCGCACAGGCCGGTGGTGGCCTCGCTCAGCCGCGCAGCCAGACGGTGCAGGCCGTCCGGGTCGAGGCCGGGAACGATCCGGATGGTGGTCTCGTCGGGGCCGAGCTGTGCGGCCATGGCGTCGAACAGCTGCTGACAGAGGCCAAAATGGGCGAATTTCAGGGCCGTGTACTCGTCGTACACCCGGTGGACGGCCGCGGCGGTCTGGTCGGCCTTGGCCGAGAGGAGGGCGCCGATGTCGGCCTGACGGCTCCGCATGGCCTGCGCCTCCCGCAAGGCCCGCCCGCCGCAGACCACGCTGAGCCGGACGCCGCCCTTGTAGTTCTCGGAGGCCAGAATCTTGATCTGGCCCACCTGACCGGTGGTGGCGGTGTGGGTGCCGCAGCAGGCGCAGACGTCCGCGCCCGGGATGGTCACGATGCGCACCTGCCCGGCGATCTCCTTCTTGCTGCGGTAGGTCAGAGCCGCCAGCTCTTCGGGGGTGGGGTAGGTGATGACCACCGGCACATCCTCCCAGATGACCCGGTTGGCGGCAGTCTCGGCCTCCCGCAGGCCCTCGGCAGAGATGGGCACGCTGGTGTCCATCCGCACGGCGTCAGAGCCGATGTGGAAGCCGACGTTTTCGGCCCCGAACATCTGGTGCAGGATGCCGGAGAGGATGTGCTCGCCGGTGTGCTGCTGCATCTTGTCGAAGCGCCACGCCCAGTCGATGGCTCCGGTGACGGCGGTGCCGGGCTGTGCCGCCTCGGGCAGGGCATCCACTGTGTGCCAGATGACGCCGCCCGTCTCGTGGACATCGGTGACGTGCAGCACCGTGCCGTCGGCGAGGGTCAGAGTGCCCCGGTCGGCAGGCTGTCCGCCGCCCTCGGGGTAGAACACCGTGCCGTCCAGAGCGATGCGCCCGCCGCCGGTCTTTGCGTCCGCCTCTGCCGCAAGGATGACCCCGGCGGCGCTTTTGCGGAATGCGTCTTTCTCGAAATATTTTTCCGTGCGCTGCATGGCACGATACCTCCTGAATCTAAGAACTACTAAGGGCAAGGATGTTTCCCGATAAAATCAAGTATACCACGTTTTTTGCCTGTGGAAAATAGTCTTGGCTTATGTTATGATAGAAAACAGCGAAACCGGAAATTTGAAAAACGAGGAAGGTATCATCATGCGTGAAAGTGGAATCCTGATGCCGGTGTCCAGCCTGCCCGGCCCTTATGGTATTGGCTGCTTTGGCGCCGAGGCGCTCAAGTTCGTGGACTTTCTGGCTGCTGCGGGCCAGCACATCTGGCAGCTGCTGCCCCTCAGCCCCACCGGCTACGGCGACAGCCCCTACCAGAGCTGCTCTGCCTTTGCGGGCAACCCCTATTTTATCGACCTCGACGCGCTCAAGGCCGACGGCCTGCTGACCGCTGCCCAGCTCAAGGCAGAGCCGTGGGGCACCGACCCGCTCTCGGTGGATTACGGCACCCTCTACACCAGCCGCTACAAGGTCCTGCGGGCGGCCTATGCCGCATGGCGGGAGAAGTACGCCGGACGCTTCGGCTGTGCCCACTATTACCCCGACGACTACTATGCGTTCACCCTCACGAATGAGAGCTGGCTGAACGATTACGCGCTGTACATGGCCCTCAAGACCGCCAACGGGATGAAGAGCTGGGCCGAGTGGCCCCGGGAGTACCGTCTGCGGGACGCCGGAGCGCTGGCAGAGTTCGCCGCCGGGCAGGAAGAGGAGATCGGTTTCTGGAAATTTTTGCAGTATGAGTTTGCAGTCCAGTGGAAGAAGGTCAAGGACTACGCGAACGAAAAGGGCATAAAGATCCTCGGCGACATCCCCATCTATGTCTCCGCTGATTCGGTGGACGCATGGGTGGGCGGCGAGCTGTTCGAGCTGGACGCGCAGGGCGGCTTTGCCCGCGTGGCCGGGTGCCCGCCGGATTACTTCTCCGCCGACGGCCAGCTCTGGGGCAACCCGCTGTATAATTGGCCATATCATAAACAGACTGGATATGCATGGTGGGTGCGCCGCGTCCGCCATGCCCTCGGGATCTACGACCTGCTCCGCATCGACCACTTCCGAGGCTTTGACACCTACTGGGCCATCCCGGCAGGCAGCTCCACCGCCCGCACCGGCAAGTGGGAGAACGGCCCCGGCATGGACCTGTTCCGTGCGCTGGAAGCGGCCCTCGGCAAGCTGCCCATCATCGCCGAAGATCTGGGCGACCTCGTGCCCAGTGTCCGCAAGCTGCTGGCCGACAGCACTTTCCCGGGCATGAAGGTCCTTCAGTTCGCCTTCGGCGGCGGCGACAACGAGTATCTGCCCCACAACCACGTCAAGAACAGCGTGGTCTACCCGGGTACTCACGACAACACCACCCTCACCGACTGGTGGGTGAACGCCGCCCCCGCCAAGGAGAAGGCCAACGCTGCCGCCTACCTCCACCTGACCCCCTGCAAGCCCACCGCCAAGGAGGTGGCAGCCGTCAGGACGGATGCCGCCCGCATCGCCCTTCTCCGCGCCGCCCTCGGTTCGGTGGCCGACCGGGCCATCATCCCCATGGCAGATTGGCTGGGGCTGGGCGCGGAGGCCCATTTGAACACCCCCGGCAAGCTGGGCGGCAACTGGGCATGGCGTGCCGCAGAGGGCTTCGATACGGCCCTGCTGGCCGGCCGCATTGAGGCCGAGTGTGCGGTCTACTGCCGCGCCAAGGAGCCGGTCGAAAAAGAAGAGAAGACCTCAAATTGACGGAATTGTAAAAAATCTTTTTGAAAATTGTGCGTTTTGCTGGTAAGCGCCCCGCCATCGTGATATAATCGAAAGAGACACAGTCGGGTATAAGAACTGTGCAAAGGCAGAGCGCCGGGAAGGAGAACCCGGCACGGAAGATGGGGAGAAACGCATGAAAAAGGAATGGACGGAACAGGACCTGCGGCAATTCGTCGAAAGTTCGCAGCCTGTGTTTCAGGATGTGAGCCTGACGCAGGTGGACGAGGACGCCGCACGCTGCTGGCAGGACGATGGTCTGATGGTGGATTACGAGCTGCGCGGCGGTCAGGTGGACTGTGTGCTGCGCCGCTGCGTCGTGGCAGACGGCAAGGTATGGCAGCTGCAGATGACTGCGCCGCTGGCAGGCAGCGACCTGCCCGAAGACCGGATGACCCCGCGGGAGCGGGAACTGTGCCGCGACGATATGAACCACGATTTCTTGTCGGGGGTGTTCAACCGCCGCTACTATGAGACGGAGTTCTGCACCAAGCTCGACGAATGGACCGACCGCCACCGCTGCGCGGCGCTGGCGCTGGTGTCCATCGACGACGCAGCAGCGCTTTCCGCCCGGGAGAACGAGGCGGTCATGGGCCAGCTGGTCTGCTTCGTGGCGAACCAGTGGAAAAAGCACTTCGACCAGCCTGCCGAGCGGGTGGTCTGCCGCCTGAGCGACACCCTGTTTGCCATCGGCTGCGCCGACCGCACCCGCCGCGAGCTGGAAGAGGAGCTGAAAGCCATCTACGCCGGGATGCCCAAAGAGTGTGTGGCCTCGGTGGGACTGATGCGCCGGGTGCCCTTCACCCAGTCCATTGGCGTGGCCGGTACCCGCGAGGTGCGCTGCAAGAACTGGGACGCCCTCTATGACCTGTGCCAAAAGCGGCTGGCCGCTGCGCAGGCCGCAGGCGGCGACCGGGTCTACGACGGCGAATAAGATGCATAAGATCCCCCTTTTGAGAGAGAATAGACTCAAAAGGGGGATTTTTGTATGGAAAACCAGAAAAACGACAACCTCAATATGCTGGAAGCCATCGTGCAGAACACCGAGATGGGAAAGAACACGCTCGACCAGCTGGTGCCGATGGCAGACAATGAGCAGTTCAAGGCGGAGCTTCTGCGCCAGCGCAACATCTACCGCCAGCTCAATCAGGAGGCCCACGCGGCCATCGACGCCTGCGGCGGCTCGGCACAGGGCCAGAGCGCCATGGCGAAGCTCAACACCAAGGTGAGCATCGGCATGAAGACCATCACCGACAAATCCACCCGCAACCTCGCCGAGATGCTCACGCAGGGCAGCAGCATGGGGGTCATGGACTGCATCAAATCCCAGAAGGACTATCCCGACGCCGCGCCCGGGTCGAAGCGGCTGATGCAGAAGCTGCAGGATTTTGAGGAGGACAACCGGCTGAAGCTGGAACAGTATCTTTAAGGTTTTGCTGAAACTTCTGATGCAGCGATAGAAAAAGCTCCTGCCGGACAATGCGGCAGGAGCTTTTTGCAGGTGCAGTTAGAGGGACTCGACCATTGCGGCGACGATTTTGGTCGCGGTAGCGACATACTCGCCGATGCTGAACTTCTTGACGACCAGCACTTCGTGGCCGTCCTCGTCAGCGTTGTCGCTCATGGCGCGGAGGATGACGCAGGGGACGCCGTTCTTGGCGGCGATCTGACTCACGGCTGCGCCCTCCATCTCCACGCAGTCGGGGGCGCATTTGGCCTCAATGGCGGCCTTGGTGGCGCTGTCGCCCACGAACAGGTCGCCGGTGGCGATCTTGCCCACCAGAGCCTTGACGCCTGCATCGGCGCAGGCTTTCTCGGCGGCAGCGATGAGAGTGGCGTCGCCGGCGTACTCCTTCAGGAAGGGCGGGTTCTGGCAGATCATATCCAGCTGGGCGTCGTGATAGAGCACCGTCTTGCCGATGACCACATCACCGATGCCGATCTTGCTGGTCATGTTGCCTGCAATGCCGGAGAAGATGATCTTCTCAGCCCCGAACTTGGTGATGAGCACCTGCGTGGTGGCGGCGGCGTTGGCCTTGCCCATGCCTGCGCAGCAGACCACCACCTGCTTGCCGGCCAGCGTGCCCTTATGATATTCCACGCCGCCGTAGGGCTCTACAGTGACGTTTTCCAGCTTGGCACAGAGCTGGTCCACTTCGTCGGGCATGGCGCCCATAATACCTAAAATCATATCAGACCTCGTTGTTTTGAATCGTGGTTGACACCTGCTGCAAGGCGGCAGATCGAAGAAATAAAAAGGGGGGCGGCTTCACGCGCTTGTGGCGCGGATTAAATCGCTCTTACGGTGGGGCTTAGTTCTCTTTTGCGTGCCAAAAGAGAACCAGAAAAGCACCAGCGATTTCGACGCGC